>AUXO014305225.1_pt1 | contig 14148 bp, 16 predicted proteins | sample 768731 | NCBI WGS metagenome assembly AUXO01 (sample SAMN02715735, study PRJNA202380) | gut metagenome | biome: sheep rumen | host: Ovis aries | place: New Zealand: Palmerston North | reverse complement strand
GTGGTACCCCTTTGGTAACAGCTCTTCGGGTACCTTCCCCAGTCACCCGGAGCTCACGGATGCAGGTACCACAAGCCCCTTGGCATCCTGTGCCATGATCTTCTGTGCTCTGCACATAGTTAAAAATCGTTCATTTTTCTGAATGATTCGTGCTTTGCATATACTCAAGTATAGGATATTCTTGAGATGGGCCCTGTGCAGGCCCGGAAAGGAGGCCTATTATGGCATCAAAGGTTAAGATGGATCTGGCAGCCAGGTTAGATGATCACCTGCATGAGCTTAAGGGTGTGATGGATATCTGCAGGAACCAGATCTCAGGCAGCAGAGTATTTCATGTATATACATATGAGGATGATTTCGCTTATGTATATCGCAGGATCGCTTACTTTACTTCCTGTTGGGAGAATGTTTACATTACCGGAGTATCGATCGGTAATAACATCGTAGTATGTGTTGATGAGGAGGGAGCATCATGATCAATCTTAGTGCAGATCGCAACACGATCAAGAAGAGAGTTAGCTTCCTGGATAAGGCGTTTGATGCCAGAACCACTTATATCCTCTCACTTCTGAGGATGGCCATGGAGAGTGGTTTTACTCAGGAAGAAGCTATCTGGGAGATTCAGCTTTATACTGAGCTTCCGGAAGATATCATCAGGATGTGCATTACATCCGATTTTAGTTTTGATTTCTAAGGGATCATCCCTTTGAAATATGGTCAATCAAGAATAACTAAGAACAGGAGGAACATGACCATGAAGAAGAAAGAAGAAACCAAGAACGAGAGCAAGCTGAACTGGATCGATGATCAGTTCGCAGTAGCAAATGTGAAGAACCATAGCGACAGCTGCACATTCTTCAATCTGTATGTGAAGAGCTCGATCGGCAACGTAGCTATCTACGGATGCAAGGTAGTATCAGCTGAGGGCCATGATGATTTCATTGCTTTCCCGACTCAGGCCTACACTGCCAAGGATGGTGCCAAGAAGTATTCTAACCACTGTTCCATCATCTTCAATGATGGCATCCAGCAGAAGATCATTGACGAGGTTGCTAAGTTGATCTGAAATTGATTATGCTAACGCACGAGATCTACCAAGAGGGGCCCGATAGTTTACTATCGGGCTTTTCTATGTTATAAGGAAGGGAGAGGAGGTGATATTAATGGATGTATCAACTATTGCAAGCATTGTATCCAGCGTAGGATTCCCGATAGCGATTAGTATATATCTGCTCTGGTATTTCAACAGACTGGAGGAGAGGCATGCAGAAGAAACAAATAAGCTCAGAGAGTCTCTGGATAACAACACCAAGGTAATGATCAAGATCTGTGCGAAGCTCGATCTGGATGAGGAGGAATGAAAATGAAAGTATCTGAACTGATAAATAAGGCAGCATCTCAGGTAGGCTATAAGGAAACAGGTACAAATGTTACCAAGTATGGAGCATATTTCGATGCAAAGCCTCCGAAGGGTGCATGGCAGTTCTTTAATGGCCATAAGAATGGTACTGAATGGTGCTCCCTGTTTGTGCACTGGTGTTACTGCCAGCTCGAAGATCCTGAGAAGGTTCGAATCAAGATGGGAGAACCTAAAGATGGATCCAAGAACTGTGCTGCAGGAGTTCTATACTTCTACAGGTATATGCAGGCCAAGGGCCTGATCGTGAATAAGAAGAAGGGTAAGCCCGGAGATATCATCTTCCTGAATACCAAGAAGAAGCCAGGCCATGTAGGAATCATAGAGAAGGTTACTTCTCTATCCTATAAGACTATAGAGGGAAATGCTTCCAACATGGTCAAGAGGAAGAGCTATCTCAAGATATCCTCCAAGATATTTGCTCTCGGAAGATATCCATATGATAAGGAGTAATATATGTATAAGGCTACTATCGTTAAGTTCAAGAAGCCTTCCGGATGGAGCAAGGGCCCGATGAAGCCTACTCTGACGGAAGCTGAAGGCTCAGCATCACAGGTTAAGACTGCCATCGATAATATCCTGGCAGATATCGGAGAGCTGACAGGCCCTGAATCCATTACAGTGGCAGTCAAGTATGTGGAGGATCCAGAATGAATGTAAGATTATATACATATACTAAGAAGGTTAATTCCACTGCTCATCCTTCCACTTCAGGAGGAGATGGCTTCAGCTGCACTCTGAAGGATCCATCCAGTCTCTTGAATCCTGTAATACTTCTGAAAACAAGTAATCCTACCAGTAAGAACTATGCTTATATTGAAGAGTTCGGAAGGTTCTACTGGATCCGGGACTGGGTATCAGACCATAATATGTGGGAAGCTCATCTCCAGGCAGATCCTCTTGCATCATGGAGAACAGGTATCAGATCATCTTCCCAGTATGTTGATAGAGCTGATCAGAATGTTACTGATAATGGCATCGTAGATGGAAAGTATGCCTGCACTGTTGATACTACCATGGAGAATATCGCTATCACAGGCAATGGAGCAACATCGGGAACTGCAAATTCAAAGAGGGCGTTCATGAATACATACCGCTGTATGGTAGCAGCCACCACTCAGGGTGGTGATGTTGCAGGCAGCAGGCCGAGTACAATTTCAGGAACTGCTTACTATGTAATGACTCCCGGTGAAGCTGAGAACTTCATCAGGTATCTTCTGGATGATCCTGATTATCTCGGGCTGGATCCTACAGAGATCTCGAACCAGCTCGCCAAGGGAATCATCAATCCTGTTGAATTTATCGGGGAATCATATATTCTTCCGTATGAATTAGTAGATAAGGATGTTCCTACCAGTAATCTGGTGGCCTGTTTGATGTATGTAGGCTGGTGGCCTGTTGATGTTGAAAGTACATATAATTGCATGAACTGGCAATGTGCTTTCAAGAAGCTGAAGATCTGGGAATCTGATCAGATAGTTTTAGGGAACCATCCTCAGAGTTCACTCTATGGTAAATATTTGAATTGTGCTCCTTATTCAGAGATCCAGCTCTATGCAGGACCGTTCGGATATATCTCCATAGATCCTCTGCTTCTTACAAAATATACTGCTCTTAAGCTGGTAGTATATGGAGATTTCAAAGGCCAGGCAGAGCTTGATATTATGGCAGGTGGATATAACCAGCAGTCTCAGCAGTATGAATATGTACTCTGGAAGAAGGTATTCGCTGATGTTAAGATCCCGATATCTCTTACTCAATTATCTTCAAATATTGGGCAAGGTATAAAGGGTGTAGCATCCGGAGTCGCCGGAGCTGTTGCTTCTTATGTAAAGAATGATGCAGCAGGCATGATAGGTTCAGCTGCTTCAGGAATTATGAGTATTCCAGGATCGCTTGTTCCTAAGCAGGAAGGAACTACTGTTCAGCCTTCGACAACCTACATGAAGGATGATTGGTTTGTTCATTGTGAATATCATATGGTAGTAGATCAGGCACCCGGACTTAAGGGCAAACCTTTTTGTGAGGATGTGATCTTAAGCGATATCGGTACCGGTTTTATCCAGGTATCTGAACCGGTGCTGGAGCTCCCTGCAACACCTGAAGAGATAAGCCAGATCGAAGGCTATATGCAGGGAGGTATGTTCTTAGAATGACATGGCATGCTTCAACTTCACAATGGTACACTCCTAACAGCCAGGAAGCCATCGATAATGCGACAGAGGCTTATAGCATCCTCATTCCGGAGTATGGCTGGACTGAGGCTGCATGTGCAGGTATGTTCGGAAATATAGATCATGAGGGAATGTGGAATCCATGGAGCTGGCAGGGTTCAGGATCACCTGCAGCAGGAGCTCTTACTCAGAGTTATGCTGAAAGCATTACCAGAGAACAGGGTGCAATGGTTCATGGGTATGGACTGATCGGGTGGACTCCTGCCAAGAAGTATCAATTTAATAATGCCGTTTGGAATGGTGTAGTGTTATTTCCAAACTATAATCAGGAATCTTATCCGGGATATGGGCCTTACTGGAGTGATGTTCCCGGTAATCCTAACGATGGTGCAGCTCAGATCAGGCTTATTGGTGAGGCCATGGCTAATAGTAATGTTAATTTATGGTTTCATCAGAGCGGAGATCATCCTCATAATCTTACAGCATCCGAGTTCATTGCATTAACAGATCCTGAAGAGGCTGCTCTTGCATGGCTCTGGAGAGCTGAGAGGCCATCATCCATATTTGATGATAGAAGGGCGAGGACTGAAAGAGAGAGGAAGAAGTCAGCTGTAGACTGGATGAACAGACTCGACTGGCAATATACTAAGAAGCCTAAGATATGGCTGATTTCAAAGAAATGGTATCGCTTATAACTGCCCATTTCCATTCCTTTCTTCTTGAGGGTGTCAAGTAGTTTTACTTGACACCTTCGTTTATATGTGCTAATAAACAAATATGGGGCCTCATATGCGGAAGATCAATCCGAAGGCATGTAGGATCCGCTTCCCTGATCAGGAGTCAAGAGGCCCCTACTTTATATTCAAGGAGGAATCGAAATGAGTTTATTCAACGATGTAGTAGCACTGGCCAAGGCAGGTTGGAAGCCTTCCGATATTAAGTCCATCATGGAGATGGATCAGAAGAAAGAGGATCCTGCTAAGAACGAAAATCAGGATGCAGAGCTGAAGCCTGTATCCAAGAGCGAAGAGAAGAAGGAAAAGAGTGAGGAGTCAGTAGATTATAAGGCTAAGTATGAGAAAGCTCAGGCGAAGCTCCAGAAGATCTATGATGAGAACTCCCGTAAAGAAGTTACTAAGGAAGAGACTAATATGGATGAGCTCTTCTACAGTATAGCCAATAGACTTTAATAAGGAGGAATAATCTATGGCACATTTATTGACACAGAAGGAAATCTATTCCTTCATGAACGCTATGGTAGAGGATATGACAGGCCAGCAGAACAGTATCAGGGCTGTTGACACATCCTCATTTATCGATTGTGGAGAGCTCGTTCTTTCTATGGGTTATGAAAATGTACTCAATAAGCTCGGACTCTTGATGGGAAGGATCTTCACGGCAGTCCGCCCTTTCAGCGAAGAGTTCAACCTCATCAACGCTATCTCAACCGATATCTACACTCACAGGATGGAGAAGATCTCATACTACTCCAAGAAGGCTCTTCCTTCAGGTGCATGGAATACTGATGTATTCACCAATCTTGCAGATGGTTTTACAAATGGCCAGAATGTTGATGCAACTTCCGGAGATGCTCAGAGTACAAAGAGCATGTGGGAGCAGCATTATGGTAAGCCCGTAATGGAATACTTCTCAGGATCTGATGTATATGATCACTGTATCTCTATCCCTGAAGTTCAGCTCCAGCAGGCTTTCAGATCCGAGGATGAGTTCAATGAATTCATTTCCGGTATCCTGATGCAGCATGAGAATGATATCACGCTTGTTAAGAACGCTTTCAGGAGAGCTACAGTTCTCAACTACATGGCTGGTATCTATGACATGGAAGCTGCAAGCCTCATGCCGGGATCTGTTGTGAACCTTACTGCAGGCTTCAATGCAAGATATGGAACGAGCTACACAACAGCTCAGCTCCTTTCTACATACTACAAGGAGTTCCTGTCTTACTTCGTAGCAACTATTAGGAAGTATCAGAGAAGGCTCAAGAACCCCTCAACAAAGTATCACTGGACTCCTGCAAACGATGAGAATCTTCCCCTCCTCAGATCGACTGAGAGAGCAGATCAGAAGCTCTTTTTGCTTAACGAGTTCTATACTGATGCAGAGGCTATGGTTCTTCCGGAGATCTTCAACGATGAGGAGCTCAAGGTTCAGTTCGAGGGTATTGAATACTGGCAGAATGAGAATGAGCCCTCCAAGATCAAGATCACACCTGCTATCCCTACAGGTACTAATGGTACTTGGGCTAAGGGTACAGAGGTTGCTCTTAACTATGTTGTCGGATGCCTCTTTGATAAAGATGCTTGTATGACAGACTTCCAGCTGGAGAGAGCAGAGAGCACTCCGCTTGAGGCGAGAAAGCTCTACAGATCCATCTGGCTTCATATTGCCAAGAACGGTATCAACTCATTCACAGAGAAGGGTGTTCTCTTCATCATGGCGGATCCTGTTACAACAAACAATTCCACAAGCTCAACAAGAGCAAAGAAGTGATGATGGAGGTATAGCCTGATGAGTGAGTATGCTTTGAGTTATTTTCCATACCAGCAGGCTAATCTGTTTGATGGAGCCATTAAGCCGTCATGCGTGAAAACGAATTCGGTAGCATATGCCTTCTGGTGCAGAGCACTGTACCAGAGGCTCTGCTCCATCCTTAAGTTTGAAGGACTCCCGGAAGGCTGGCAGAGAGCTGAGGACTTCCTGGAGGCTGTTATCTTCGGAAGAGGTTTTGCTGCAGTATTCGAGCATGAGAAGTACGGAACAGTATTCCAGCCTGCTAATCTCAATGGTTTTGATATCTACTATCAGCCTACAAGGGCTGTAGTAGCTAATCCTTATATGAGGATCACCAGATCCTTGGAGATCGGCAAGGACTGTGAGCTGATCAGGATCAGCCCTGATTACCATGGCGTGGTATCGATATGTTCCTACTATGCCGAGAAGCTGGCTACACTGGATGGTGCTCTTAATATGAATATCATCAACTCTAAGCTGGCTTATGTATTTGGTGCCAAGAACAAGGCAGCTGCTCAGGCTGTTTTCAAGATCTTCGATCTCATCAACTCAGGGCAGCCTACCATCGTTTATGATAAATCACTCGTTGAGGGCCTTGGAGATGAGGAGCCGTTTGAGTTCATTGACAGAGCAGGCTTAGCTCAGTCTTATCTCGTTAATGACATGCTCCAGTCACATAAGTCCATCCTGGACGAATTCGACAGCGAGGTTGGCATCCCTTCACTCGGTGCTGCCGAGAAGAAGGAACGAATGATAGTTGACGAGGCGAACGCCAAGAACGCTGATACATCATCCAGAGTCTCGCTCTGGAAGGAGTCTCTTGAGAGATCGCTTAAGGAAGTCAATTCACACTTCAGGCTTAACATCTCTGCCAAGTTCGTATATCTGGAGAAGATGGAGCAGGAGCAGAGTGAATCTGATGAAGATATCGGAAGGAGGATGAACGAATGGGATTATCAGTCTTAACTCTATACGGCATGGAGATGGCCTGGGAAACCATGCACCCGGATACTACTCTCTGGGATGATGTGGTCCTTCCTGAAGGAGTGGATCGCCAGCTGGTTGCTGACAGATGCCTTAATAAGGCAGGAGAGTTCTCAGTCATGCACTCGGATCCGGAGTTCTTTCACTGGCAGATGCTTAACTTCTTCAAGTCTCACCAGATCACATTTGAGAAATGGTGGGAGGTTATGCAGGTTGAGTATAACCCGATCGAGAACTATGACAGGATGGAACACTGGACTGATACAGGTACTCACTCTGATGCTTCTTCCGGAACCAATAGCGAGACTCAGGAAAGCTATAACAAGAATAGTTATCATTCTAATGATGAGACGAAGAAAGCTGCATTTAACTCAGCTTCTTATGATAACTATGAAAAGACTGAGCATGGCGGATACGATGAGACGGAAGGTAATGCTTCCGGCACATCATTCTCTGCCGGATCTTCTCAGGGCAACACTTCCGGAGTCCATGATGGCAGAGTACATGGAAACATAGGTATCGTAAGTGCTCAGCAGATGATCCAGCAGTCCATTGATCTTTATAACAATTTCGAATTTTACGAGAATGTTGCAGATAAATTTACTAACGAATTCTGCATCAAAGTTTATTAAAGGAGGTACGGCCTTATGAAGCCACCTAAGAATTTTTACAACGCAGTAGATAGAAGGAAGCTGGATATCTCTGATAACCTGCTTCCGGATGTAACCACATCAGATGCAGGCAAGGTGCTCAAAGTTTCAGAGGCAGGTGCCTGGCAGCTCGCAGATGATGAGAATACGATCATCGAGGCTAATCCTGATGAGCAGCCTACAGTGGATCTTGAGAATCTCAAGATCGGTGATACTGTTTACTCAGTCAAGAACCCGGAACTTACATCCATTAAGAGCTTCAAGCTCACCATGTCAAATGGTGGCCAGTATAATACTAACAAACCCATCATTGAATTCTACGATGAGGGTGGTCAGAAGGCTGCCATCACTTCATCTGATTATACAGTAGAATGTGATAAGACTTATGCAGGTAATGCATGGATGGATCAGGTTTGCTCGATTCAGACTCCGGATACTCCCGGAACATTTACATATACATTCGTAAATGATTTTGACATTGAAGAATATAAATTCATCAAGCTCACAAGAGGCGGAACATTCCTTAATGACATTGCCAAGAACATCAAGCTTGAATTGTCAGCTGATGGAGAGAATTATCTCACAATCTATGATGAGACCACTATCACATGGAGTGATGCTGTTCCATATCATCTCATCAGCCTCAAGGATGGATCTGAGGCAAGCACACTGCTTCCTATCGTTACTTCATCTGATAATGGTAAGGTATTAGGTGTTGTTAATGGTGTATGGGATAAAAAAGAAATTACCTCACCTGTTCCGGCAGCATCAACAAGTGACAATTACAGCAAACTTGTTATTAAAAATGGTGCTTATACAAAAATGTATGATAATCTCAGATTAACAGTTACACTAACTGAAAATTCAGGAGTTTATAGTGGTAATTATCAGATCAGAACAGAGAATGGTGGAGCTTTAAATAATTCAATTAGCATCATGGATATTTGTATGTTTATGATCTTGTTTTATTTGCCGTCAGGTGATACACATGGAAACAGCTTATCACTCACTGCCATCTCTTATGCTAATAAAAATTCATATGGCATTAGGGACATGTTAAAGCAAATATCATTTACTGATGCAAATGGTGCTTATTGTCATTTTACTGATGTGACTGTCACTGACACAACATTATCTTTTAAGATCGCAACATAAGGAGGTAACAACATGCCTATTAGATTACCATTTATAAATAAGTATCCATATACCTCTTTCGAGGCCGTCAACATCGATTGGCTCCTGAATCAGGTTTCCAAGATCCCTGTGCTGGAGGATAAGGTCAACCAGCATGAAACAAGGATCACAACTCTGGAGGAGACTGCAGCTGATCATGAGGAGAGACTTACGGTAGCTGAGGGTGATATCGATGCTCTGGAAGGCAGGATGAATGATGCCGAGGCAGATATCGATCAGCTCCAGGATGATGTTGGCACAGCTCAGGCAGATATCACTAATCTCAAGGGTAGAATGACAACTGCAGAGGGTGATATCGATTCCCTTGAAGGCAGGATGAATACTGCCGAGAATGATATTGAGCAGATCGAGACTGATATCACCGTTATCCAGACTAAGGATCAGGCTCAGGATAATGATATTGCAGGCCTCAATTCCAGAGTTACTATTCTGGAAGGTAAGGAAGTGGTCGCTAATCCCGGAGGATCCGGCCCTACACTCAACACTTTGAGGGTGGGGAGTCAGGTATACTCGGTACCTCAGGGAGGCGGAGGCGGAACAGGGACAGTGGTTACTGCTAACCCGGCCGGAGTTCTTCCTACTGATCCGGAGCTCTCAGCTCTGGGTATCGATGCTCTGAATTACAGGATCCCTGTAACAGCAGCCGATAAGGCAGCTATTCAGGCTGATATCACATCGCTCCAGGGTACTGTATCAGATCTCGAGTATGCCGTTCTGGATATCGATACCAGGATAGGAACAGTAATCAATAAAATCATATCAGCCCTTAATATTCCGGTCGCTCTTAGTACAGGTGAAGTTATCGAGCTAACAGGATCCGCTGTTCCAATGGATCAGGCTATCACTCTTACTCCCGGAGTATATCAGGTATCATATTCATGTGATTTTGATACTACTAATTATGGATCAACACCCAGATTCTTGGGCTGCTACATCAGAAACGCTTCTACCCATGCGAACCTCTCCAGAGGTAAGTTCTCTGTATTCGGAACAGAGAGAGCTATGATCACTCAGGCAGCTTCAGTCTCCTGTATGACTATAGTATCTGTTCCTGAAGGATCTACTCTTACACTGGTACCCGGCATCAGATGTAATTCGAGCAAAGAGAGAACTTCATTTGCGATCACGGATTCTGAGTTTACAGCAGTGAGACTCGGTGTAGTATCATGAGTGAACCTAAACGATATTACGATGTTTTCGATGATATAGCTTCCTACCCGGAAGCTATTATCATAATAGCCTACTCCCGAAGAGGTGTTGGTAAAACTTACTCCATGCTCAAGAACGCATATCAGCTCTGGAAGGAGTCAGGAGGAACCAGAGGCAGGATCACTTATGTTAAGAGAACCATCGAGGATGTGAACCTGATCTGCAGCTCCACGGAGGAGTTTGATGCTTCTCCATATGCTCCTATCAATCGAGATCTGGGAACCAACATCCGCCCCAGGAAAGTGAAGAACGGCATCGGAGCCTTCTATGATATGGATGATCCTTCCGAGCATAAAAAGCCATGTGCTTATGTTGTAGCACTCTCAGCTATTAAGAATGTTAAGGGCATTGAGATGCCTTGCGATTACCTGGTATTCGATGAGTTTATTCCCCAGGTTTCCGAGAGTATTAGAGGTGTTTCCTCTGCGGAGGGAGAGGCCCTCCTCGATCTGTATATGACGCTCTCGAGAGACAGAGAGAAGAGGAGAGCTCCGGATGATCCTGATCTTCATATGAGGCTCATCCTCTTCGCAAATGCGGAAGAGCTATATTGCCCTGTTATCGAGGAGCTTAATGTTCTTCCGGACTTGGCCGAGATAGCAAGATATGGTTATACATATCATTACATCCCTGAGAGGAAGATCCTTATCCATCATGTAAATGAGATACCACTGGAAGAGGAGGAGATGACTGGAATCTATCTCTGCATGAAGAATACACGCTGGGCCCGGAAGAGCTTCGGTGGTGAGTTCAGTAAAGTTGATTTCAGCAACATAGATAAGAAGGCTCTGAAGCAATATGTACCATTAATACACCTACACTATAAGGAAGATGATTATTATCTTTACAGGAAGGATAGAGAGTTCTACATATGTCAGAGCAGGCCTTCAAGAGTCATTGCCGAGTATAACCTTAACAGGGATAATGACATCCGGAAGTTTTACTATTCTCATGTATCAGATCTGCAGGATGCCTGCATGGATGGACTGTTCAAGTTCTCGGATTATGCCATCTATGATCTGATAACCAACTATTCCAAACGATTCAAAGGTGTGTTATCATAGGGCTGCAGAATTAGGAAAAGTATTATGCACTCCTTTTAAAAATTGCACACACAAGAAGCCCCGGATCTCTCCGGGGCTTTTTGTTTTAAAAATCCATCTCTATGATCGGCAGCAGTACCTCTTCCATGAACTCCTGATCTATGATGAACTCCTTCTCCAAGCAGGAGAGGGTATAGTCCGATGGGTTCATGTCAACGGAATCTGCATACTCATTGCCTCGATCATCTACATCTATCTCATGGTAGATATAAGTGAGCTCCTTCTTTCCGGTATCCTCTCCCTTGAACTGGAAGCCCTCACGGAAATCATCCAGCGATTTCAGAACTTTGGATCCCGACTTCTTAGGAACACCTGCCACAGTGATCTTGATCTCTCCATCCTTAACTCCGGCATACCTCTTCGAGCCCTGGGTGATATACTCGCTGTACTCGCCATCGAATTCAGCAGCTCCCAGATGATATTCCTTATCTGCTACTTTATAAACTCCATATCCGGCAGCTTCCAGCTTCTTCCTGACAGAATCATTATAGGCTTTCAGCTTCTCGTCATTCCAGTTATTGGAATAGATGGAATCTGTATCCGAATAGATCCAGTCATGGATATCATTGATGCACTCGGCAAGCTGGTAGAGGTGCTCCTTGGCGTAAGCCGTTACATATACGCCATGAACATATGGAAGTATATTATTATAACTCTTCTCATTCTTATAATATGCTTCTTCCATATCTATATGATCGATATAATAATCACCTGATTCCAGAGTCACATCATCCTCATAGGCTTCCTTAATATCTTCAGTTACCTTCTTCTGAACCATCATGCCGTAAAGTGAATTGAGGTTGGCCTTCTTCAAAGCATATAGAACCGGATCTCCCTCATGTAGCTCCTTGATCTGATACTCCAGATCACACTTCTCGCAGAAGATGCTCCATACCTCATCCCGGTACCACTTCGGGAGATAGTCCTTAGCTGCTGCCATAACATCAGTTATGTGATATTCAGTGAAATCATAGAGCTCATCAACTCTCTTAAGGTCGATCTCCGTCAGCCATATACTTAAGTAGTCAGCTGAGAGGATGTATCCATTATCATTTATATGATTAATGGTATCAGTACATTTATACCACTGGAGGCATGGCATAGGATAATGAGGATCCTTCAGGCGTACTCCTACAGCTGAGAACCTGAAGATGAAAGCAGTATCTTCCGAGGATCCCAGGATCTCCTTAATGGTGAACTTTCCTTCCAGATGAGCGAACTTCTCCATGGGATACTTCTCCGCCAGCATGCAGTAAGGATATGAGCTCTTGAAATCATAACAGATAACATTGTTCCATATGTATCCTACCATGTACCTGTTAGCATGAGTATATCCGCCATGGAATACCATCTCCAGGATCTGGTATTCCTCCCAGGTAACTGCCATCTTATTATACTTCTGCTTAGCGTAGTTCTGTTTGCCGAGCTTCCTTACTATTCTTCTTACGATGCCGGTATTGGTGAGAGGCAGGGTGCATACTGCATCATTTAACATCCTTGCGAGCTTGTTTAAGCACTCCACTCCGGCAAGGGTATCATTCTCTATGTAATGAAGCTCCTCATTAGTGAAGATGTGATTCTGATCCCTGATGAGATCATAATCCCAGGATCCGACTGCCTTCTTGTGCTCAACATCCATATTATCAGCCCATCTCTGGAGTGATACGGCTGCCAGGATCAGGGAATCTCTAAGTATCATGCCATTCCCGAACTTGATCAGAACCGGATAATGGTTCTTCACATTCAGCTGATAAGTGGGCTTCCCGAACTTATCCATGATGAACCTCCGGCAGAAAGTCCAGTCGTAGGATAAGTTATGAGCAAAAATGAAGAACTTATCTCCCTTCAGGTGTGCTCTGATCAGCTCCATGCAGTGAGTGAGCTCTGAGGGTTTTGTACCCCTCAGAGTCACTATATTAGTGTTGAACGCCCTAATAGAGAGAGTCCATGCACATACATGATTAGACTGCTTCTCCCATCTCCCGAACTCGATCTTCTTCGGCCTGTGATGCTTACTGGTTTCCGTATCAAACATCATATAAACCTCAGAATAAGAATCGCTCTTCTTCCCATTCTTCTTCCTTGATAAGCATCTATCAAGGAATGAATAATCCCATAGGAGATAGTATAAGAAGCTGTAGGAGTGATCCCGGAGAACCTCCCGGGATCTCATCTCCTCATACTTCGTATATCTCATTTCTTCCTCCTCTTACTTGTACTCTTAGACTGCTTCTTGATCTTGAACAGAGATTCCTGAGAGAAGCCTTCAGCGATCATCTTCTTCATGGCAGCTTCCACCAGCTTATCTGATGAATACCTGAACCTCGGATTATTCTTGATCTCATCCTCTACATTCCTGCCCTGATCAGCAAGTCTCTTGAATCTCGCAAGAGCCTTGGCAACTGTTTTGGATCCGAACTCCTTGGCAACTCTCTTGGCAGTCTCTGACTCAAAATAAGCTCCCATCTCCTGCCAGGTTATCTTGGCCTTATAATTCTTGGAGAAAGTCTTGGCAGCCTTCTCCAGAGGAGTAAGGCCTGCAGACTGGATACCTCCCGATATAGTGGATGTATCAGCCTGAAGGAATCTGTTGATATCAGATATCTTGGCCTTGATATATCTCTCCTGAGCTGCAGGATTATCAAACTTGGGAATCACAGTCTTGAATCTGGTGGCTTTAGGGCCACTCCATGATTTGATATCTCTCATGGCCCTGGCATAGCTCCAATTCTCCAAACCTTCATATCCGGGAGTTCCGAACTTCTTCTCTAATCTCTGGAGCCTCTTATCAGCTCTCTCAGCGAGTCTATTATACTGGGAGAGGAGATCCAGTTCCTTGAGAGGCTTCTTAGGATTGCCCCATCTGGTGGATCCTTCCCAGGCAT
>AUXO018294723.1_pt1 | contig 14150 bp, 15 predicted proteins | sample 768731 | NCBI WGS metagenome assembly AUXO01 (sample SAMN02715735, study PRJNA202380) | gut metagenome | biome: sheep rumen | host: Ovis aries | place: New Zealand: Palmerston North | reverse complement strand
ATTTTCGAATTTTGTCCGGTTTTTGTCCGGTCAAAAATAAAGGGCGAATTAAAGTGTTCGCCCTTATTTTATATAAATAATAATATTATTGATTATTTAAAATATCAGAATTTTGTGTTAATATATTAAAATCTTCAATTAATGCTTTATCACTAATAAAATCACTATCATCTGTAAGTATATTATATATTTTATTTTTGCTTGATATCTTTAGTAATGCGTAATCATATATGTCAAGGCAATTACTAGAATCAAAAAAATCAGTAGTAAAAATTTCTTTTAAAGAACCTGTAGGTAATATTTTTATACTTTTTTCAATACATTTATAAAAAATATCCATATCCTCTCTTGACTTTTTTACTTCACTTTCTATTTTGTGAAAATCTTTGAGGATTATTTTACTTGATTTGTCTCTATTATATATGTCTAGATTTATTTTATCAATAACATGAAATCCTTCATAAATATTCAATTCTGTTGTATATAATTCTATTTTATTTGACAAGCATTTATAAACATAATTTTGATATACTTCTTTATAGTGATTTCCTTTTTCAATTACTTTTGAGAAAAATGTACTTAATAAAATATTAGTATCAACAATTATTTTCTCACCTTTTTTCAATTTAACAATTGGTGAATTAATATTTAAAAATTTACTCATATTAACTGTTCTCAATATTATTATTGATAATATTATTAATACTATCAATATCACTTTCTTTAAGCGATTTTTCATATACAGAACAAGCATTATTATATGAGTAATTGTAAGTTTGATTTCCAAGTTCCGTTAAATTGATACATGTTATTTTTTCTAAAAATATTTTAGGTGTCAATTTAGTTACAAAGTAACCGATTGATTGATTGAAAAATGGTGAAGCAAACAATGTTATATTATCAAAATCTAATACTATTTTTTCAAATGTCTCAAGATACTTTTCTATTTCTTTTTTTAAAACTTCGCCATCAGCTATTGATAATGCTGTAGGACAAAAGTCTACAATTCTTATGGTTTTATTCATTTAATCCTCCTATATTTATAGTTGCTGTAATCAGTGTTCCTTTTACAGAAAAATCTAATTTTTTGAAATAAGATATATTATTTTTATAGCTATAATATATATCATCTGTATATATTATTAATTGTCCTTTATATTTTTGAATAAAATCAAAAATAATAGTAAATCCTGCACCTCTAGGGCATTCTATATTCTGACACGTACTATTTGATGATTGAAAAGCCCATTTTAAAGCTTCCTTTGTAGATAACTTTTCTTTTAGATGTTCATTTACATTACCTTTTATTCCTTTACCAAAATCAAAAACAGTAAATGTAAAAAATTGTTTATCAAATGAACCATTGCAAACAGCTCCAATAGAATTCTTACCATGTTCACATGCATTAGAACACAATTCGAATAATTTAGAATATATTTCATTAAAGACTTCTAAAGGTAAAATATTAATATCTTCAATTAATTTCAAATCATTAAGAGTATTTTTTATTGATTGTTCATCTTGAATAATTCTAAATGGAATGTCCTTTAATTTTTTAGTTTTTCTTTCTACAAAAGACATACTTTTAGAAAGTTTATCACTCCATTCAATATTCCTTCCTAATTCTATTGAAATTTTTCTTCCATCATTATTACATAATGGACCTAAAGATGCTAAAATTGTTAATCCTGTAGTAGATATATTAGTACAATTTGAGAAATCAATTTCAACATGTTTACTAGAAGAATTCAAAACTTCATTAAAAATTTTCCATACTTTTTCAGTATCACTAATCTTTTCGAAATAATTATTATCTAAAACTTTTCTTTCATTTGGAATTCCAAAAAGAATCTGCCCCCATGTAAATTTCATATATTATCCCCATTAAACATATATAAAAATTTTATAATGTTTAAAAAGATTTGTCAATCCACATTTTTAAGCTTTTTATCTATATTTTATGTATCTAATTCGTTTTTATTCTTTATATATTATTGCTTTTCATTTCTACTTTTATCAATTTCTTCTTTTATTTTTTCATTTAATATAAAAGTATTAAGTGTATATTCAAATTCTTCACAACCATTTGGAAATTTTTCTATCATCTGAGATATTAATGTACCATAATCCTCATCCCTTCCAGCACAAATCAATTCATTACCATTTGGCATGCAAAATTCACAATTCATACAATGTTTTTGAATAATTTCCTTATTTTTTTCCATCACACATCTCCTTTTTTATAATTGCATTTTTGTTGCTCTCTAAATTTTCTACAATATATTTAATAGCATTACTTCTACTAACACTTCCTTCTATTTTAGCATTTCTAAGTTCACTTATAATTTTATCAATAGCTTCTTCTTCCTTATTAAAATTATTAATATATTGAGATGATATAGTTAATTCATCAAAAATATATTTAAAATTCATTAAATTGTATGTAGATGCATTGCCTTTTTTTATTGTATTTATAAGTTTATCGATATTAATATTACAATAGAATCCATTAGCAATAATGAAATTATATAATGCTGTATTTGTCCTTACCATTTGTCGTATTTGTTCAAATTCTGCTTTTTCAATCATCTCATTAATCTTTTCAAACTGAATATCTATTACTAATTTTTTCAACTCATTCATTCTTATTATATATTCTTCTTTTACTTTTGGAGAAGTTCTTGAAAAATCGGGTAAAGAACTCGTAAAGTATAACATATCATTTCTATCATCATCTTTTATAACATCTTTAAAAAGATTAATAAACTTTTCTAAATCTATTTTATAATTACTTTCTTTTAATATTAAAACTAACATTAAACAATTTAATATATTACTTGAATTATAAACTCTACTTTCAAATTTATGTTCTAACTCATCTATATTTTTATAAATATCATCATCTTCCATTTCCCAATAATTATTTCTTAATATAGCATATGGACCATGCTTTATTGATAATCCTCTTTTAAATTGCAATAAAGTATCTAGTATTAATTCTTTATTTAGTGTTCCATTAGTAATATACTCATCAATAAATTTAAATCCATATATATAATTACTAAGATTATTTTCAGTATCTAAATTAATATATCCTTGTTCAGTATTTTTCCAATTATTATACAAATTCTCACCTTTTTTATATCTAATTGCTACAAAACAAAGATATTTAAAAATAGCTTCATTAACTTGTATGACATTATTAAATTCACTATCTCTAATAACTATATTATAGAAATTCACATATTTATCAATAATAAATTGAACTGTTCTCATATTAAAGTGTTTTTGTTTTTTTATCTCATCTAACAAATTATTTTTATTATTCTCTAAAATCTCTCTTACAATTTCATCTTGTATAGAACAGATAAAAGATTTATAGTTTAATTCAATATCCGGTACAAGTTCTAAAGAACATCCTATAAATTTTTCTTTAACTATTTTATAATCGTCTCCATATCTTTTATCTAATTCTTCCTCATTTGCTATTAATATAACTTTTAAATTTTGAATTTCTATATAATTATTAATATATGCAAGAAGTGATTTTATTTCAATATCACATCTCTCTATATCGTCAAAAACTAATATTATGTTTTCTTTATTTATAGTATCAGTTATATAATCAAATACTACATTGTTAATTACATTTGGATAGTCTTTATTTATTATCCCTACAATGTTTTCTTTATTTATGTGCTTACGAATATCCTTTATTGAAGGAAGTTGCAATGCCCCTTTTCCAATATATTTCATAATTTCTGTTGTAATATTTATGTCAATTTCTGTAGTATCCTTTAATCCATTAAGTGAAACACAAATGAAAAACTTTTTATTATCTTCATTACTTTCATATTCTTTAATAAATTTTCTAATAAAATAGCTTTTTCCACATCCCCATTGTCCTTTTATCAAAAAACCATAATTATATATTGAATTGTTTAAGTATTCATTTAATTGCTTTTTTATTTCATCCATATAAATTCCTTCTTTCCAATAATCTAATTTATTGTCTATTTTTACAACATAAATAATAAGACTTCCAAACACACCATTATAATAGCACAGATTTACTGATAATTCCAGTAATAATTGTTCAATTGCTTTACATTTATCTCAAATAAAAAGAGATGAACTTCATATTCATCCCCTACAAAAATAAACTTTAAAACTTCTATTTTAAAATTTTCATTCTTATCTATTTTTTTTACTCATTAAATCTTCTAAAATATCAATTGTTGAATAAATCATTTCTTTTTCTTCATTATCGAACTCAGAATAATTAACTGTTTTAATTAATTGTAATGCTATTTTTAATCTTTCCATGTTTAAAATCCTCCAACAGCAGTATTATAGCATCATTTTTTTAGGCAGTAAACAATATTATTATTTTTTATAAAAATTTAGTCCTTCACTTGTTTGTAAAGTGTCATCATTTATTATAGTTAGTTCACAGCCTTTTAAATATTCTGGTTCTTCTGGTTCTCCTGTTGAAGGATTGTAGCATATTGTATAAACAACTTTTAAAACATTCCCTTCAATTGTATATGTTCCTTCAAACTCACCATCTGTATAGTATGTAACTTTTCCATCTTTAAAGAAAAATCTAAAAGCAGTACCAACATATCCTGGTTCAATTTCATCATAATTAGGTTCATATTCACCCTCAATATTATATTCTATACTTTTATTATCAATAGAATTCGCTACTTTATTTAGGTTTTCTATTGTGTTTGATTCTTCTATTACACTTTCATCTGTCTTTTCATATCTCATATATACATCTTCTGTATTGAAGATATTATGTCCTATTATAATTCCTATTATAAATAAAAGAACAATAAGTAAAATTATTATTATTTTTCTCATATAAACATCACAACCTTTAAACAAATAATATCAAAATCTAAAATATAAATCAGCTATTTCTTCTTACTTATTCTCATTTTCAAATAATTTGAAAGTTCTTTATCTTCACAATAGATATAACAACCTTTCTGACCTCTTGTAATTAAAGTCCTATACGTATTCTTTATTATTTCATCAGCAAGTTTCAATGCTTTTTGAGGATTTTCTTGATACATTTTTTTAATTCCAAATAAGGACTTATCTGTTGATGCTCTCTTAGTAAAATCTGTTATAACTCTTCCGCCTTCATATCTTAAATCTTCACCAATAATAACTCCTACATAATCAAATTCTAATCCTTGTGAAGTGTGAATGCATCCAACCTCATTAACAGATTCTTTATCTATAGCCCATGTTGAAGTATTGTTCAAATTCCATTTCATCTTAAAATCATACTTTGGTATAACAATATCAAAGTCATCACTCTTAGGATTACTTTTAGTTTTCCAATTCCAACAATAACCTGCTAATAATCTAGCTTTATTATTAATATTATTAATTTCAAAAATCATTTTCTTTAGTTCATTAGGATTATCAATTATTTGTATATCATAATCTAAGTCAAATCCTTCATTATTTGCAGTTTCTCTTATTTGTAAAACATCATCTACCCACGCAATATAACCATCTGAACCATTGCATCTAAATTGAGATTCGAGTTCCATTATTGAAACTTTAGAATCATAATCATTAGCATATTTTTTTATCTCATCAATACTCCCTGCATCATCAATATGTATTCGTTGACTTTCATCTATAAAAAAGATATTAAATCTTGAAGCATTAATAATTTCTCTTATATGATTTTCTTGGAACTTCTTATATCTATCTGCATTTTTTGTTAATCTATGTGCTTCATCAACAATTAAAACATCAAGCTTATTTTTTTCCTCTTCAAAAAAGCTTCCTGAACTCTTAAACAAATTATTATATCTAGTTTTTGTTATTACACCTGTTAATTTTGCTGCGTAAACATTTCTAGGAGCCATATTTTTTGTAACATAAAAGCTATTCATATTTTCTGCTGTTGTGTCTACTAACAAGTTGATTGCAACTACAGACTTACCTGTACCTGGCCCACCTTTAACAATTAATGTCCTTTTTTTGCCATCTTTATATGAATCCCTCGCCATTTTTAGAGCAGTTTCATATACTAATTTTTGTTCATCAATCATTATGAATTCTCTATTACCTTTTAGCATTTTAGATAATGCATCTTGTAATGATTTAGAAGGCCTTATTTTGCCATTATCAATCATATATAATGTTTCTCTATCGTCACCATACTTTATATACTTATTTATGAATTCTCGTAGCTTCTCTACATCACCTTTTACAAACGCAGGTGCTTTATCTAAGTATTCTTGATAAACATCTGATAATAATGTTTCTGGTACTACTCTTTTATAATTATGTAAATATGCACATGGATGTAATTCAATTTGCTTTTCCTGAACACTTTCATTATAATCCTCAATTGTTGTAGCATAAGACCAAGCTTGATATGAAGGATGTGCAACCTCTCTTATTGCATGTCCTGTATATGTTTCAACAATAGCATCTTTCCCACTTACAATTTCTGCTTTTTCCCATTGTTTTAGTTCTACAATAACTGCAGAATTTTTCTTTTCATCATTTAATCCTGTAATTATAAAATCCACTCTTTTTGAAGTATTAGGAATTTTATATTCAACTGCTATTCCTATATTATTTGGTATATTACTATCAATAATAACTCGATACATATATAACATAGAATTTTTCCAAGATTCTCTCTCACTTGATGAAGTATGATACCCCATTATTTCAAAAAATTTTTCATCAATATTCTCATCAATTACATCTTGTTCAACATCTTCAACAAATAGTTCTTTTGTTGCTTCATAAATAATCATAATAATTTGCCCCCATAAATTATTAACTTACACTATATGGCTTATGCCCTTTAGGAAGTTTAGTTTTGCTATAAAAATTGTTTAAGATTTCCCAATTACCATCTTGCGAATAAACTTCATCAATGCCGTCATAGATTATATTTTCATTAATCCATTTTATTTTCAATTTATCTAAATTAGTAAAATTTAAATCGCTTTTTTCTTTATTATATTGTTTTTTATCATACATTATAATACATATTCTAGGTGTTAATGGAAATAAGATTATATTTCCATTTGTAGAATATCCAATCGATTTACCCAAATTAGTCAAATTACATAATGCATGTCCATTATCAGAAGTATATAATAACTCATCTGTGTTATTATAAGCAATTTCCCATATATGATTATATATTATTTCAGCCAACTCATTTAAGCTATCAATTTTAAAAAGTGATATTAGTTGCGACTGTTTAACATCTTCTTTTGTATCATAATTAATAAAATCATTTAAAACTTTATCTTGATTAAGGTTTTTATTACTATTCAGCATATCTTTATATATTTCTTTAACTTTATCAATAAATAGTTCTTCAGAATTTCTTAATTTTCTTCCTCTTAGAATAAAATATCCTAAAATATATGCAATATCTCTCTTGTCATAATAATCTATAGAAATTGCTTTATCAGATTTATAAAATTCAACGCTCATACAGTTGTAGCATTCATTCTCAATTTGATTGAATTGAAAAATTTTATTAATAATACTCTTCAACTTTACTGAAAATTTTTGCTCAAAAACTATATTATGTGCCTTTTCAAATAAATCATTTTTCTCTCCATTAACTTTTATAGTATTATAATCTTTTATATATCCAACTTCATTTACTGAACTTTTCCATTTTTTCAATTCATTTTTACTAAATGTATAAAATCTATATTTATTTTTTTCTTTTACAGCAAAGTTATTTAAATAAAACTGTGGAATTGTATGTTGTTTTTTAGATAACTTACTTTTTCCCATATTAATATTCCCTTTTGATTAACTTATCAACTATAAACGCATCTGCAGGAGCAAAGTTATAATTTTTTAATTCATTACTACTGCTCCATTTATAATCCTCATGTTCTGTCAATTTAATATTTCCACTTAATATGCTACACTTTAGTGCTATTAGATTTATATCCTTGTTAGGATAGTTAAAAACCTTTTCTCCGATATATTTATCTACTAAAATATCTAGATTCAATTCTTCTTTTATTTCTCTTATTATTGCATTTTCTCTTGACTCATTCTTTTCTATTTTTCCTCCTGGAAATTCCCATAAACCTCCCTGTGATTTATTAAAATTTCTTTGAGTTATTAAAAAATTCCCTTCTCTATTTGTTATAATTGCTGCAACTACATCTATCATAATTAGCTCCTATAATACATTTTTATTTGCACTTGAAATAAATTTACCTGGTATTGAATTCTTCAATTTCCATATAAAACTAACTGGTTTATTTCCGTTATGACTAATATAATCACATTCTCCTAAATACATATATGGACTATACTTGCCATTCTCTTTTCGATATTCTCTAACAAACAATGAAACTCTACCATTGCTTTTTATATATCTCTTAACATTTTTACTATCTTGTGAATCTTTATTTTGTGTTTGCCAATGAAAAAGTGTTTCATTAATTGCATAATCTTCATATAATGTTGCTTCAGAGAAATCTTTATCAGACTTATTCAATGTAATAAAGAAAATATCCAAATCTTTATCTTTAAAATATTTAACTCCTTCCAACATAGGCCCATAAAAATCTTCATTATAATATTCTAAACCCGCCAAAATTTGTGTTTGTGTATAAGTACAATGGACTTCTAATGGGCATTCAAAATCGTAACTATTTTCTATTGGAACACAATTAATTCTCTCATATAGTAGATTTAATATCTCCAAAATTTCATTTTTATAATATTGATTTGAAATTAATCTTTCAAATCCTTCTCGAATAGATTTTAAACCAAATTTTTCCTTTTTTCCTACATAAATAGTATAGAATAACATGTTACGTAATATAGTTTTTTCCTTATCTAATTTCATGTCAATATTAGTAATATAATCTATAGCAAATTTTATCAATTTAGGAGAATCCATTGATAATAAGATAGGTAATCTTCTTGATATAAACTCTTCATATTCATATTCAGTTTGTGGAATCACTCCTGCAATTTTACATAGTTTTGTAAATGTTCTATCTGATTTATAAAATTCTTCTAATTCCATATTATTATGTTCTAAGAAATTTTTTAAATTTAATTCTTTGCCTGTATCATTTGTAAAATACTTTATTTTATTAACTAAAACAGTACTATTACTTTTTAATCCTCTTATATTCCTAAGTACATATTCTGTAGCCTGTTTTTCTAGTTTAATAAAACATCCCTTAGGCAGTACTTCAAATCCTTCTTTAACATAAGCTTCAACGGATTTTTTTGTCTTACCTATTAATGCTCTATACTTATCTACGAAATTATAATTCTTATTTGATTGTCCAATAAAATCAAGTACGGTAAGACATTCTTTCCCATCACATAACCTTAATCCTCTTCCTAGTTGTTGTAAAAATACTGTTAGACTTTCTGTAGGTCTTAAAAATAATATTGTATTAATTTCAGGTATATCAATTCCCTCATTAAATAAATCAACAGTAAAAATAAATTTTATTTCACCTTGTTTTATCTTATTAGAAGCATTATTTCTTATTTCTTTATTACTATCACCTGTCAATGCTAGAGCGGGAATACCTGATTGATTAAATACTTCTGCCATAAATTCAGCATGTTTTATACTAACACAAAATCCTAATCCTTTAACATTATTTATATCATCAACATATTTTATTGTATTTTCTATTATATCTTTTGCTCTTCTTTTAGCAATTTCTCTATCAAATACATATACATTTTCTAATTCTTCAGTATCATACCCACCCTTCGTCCATTTAAGATTAGATAGATCTACAAAATCGGATATTCCAAAATATTGAAAAGGGCAAAGCAATTTATTATCTATTGCTTCAGGTAGTCTCATTTCGTATGCCATTCTTTTGTCAAAGTATTTTGTTATATCTGCTCCATCCATTCTTTCAGGAGTTGCAGTTAATCCTAGTAATACCTTAGGCTTATAATAGTCCAATAATCTTTGATAAGATTTTGCTGCACCATGATGAACTTCATCAATCACAATGTAATCGTAAAAATCCGGTGTAGTTCTTTCAATTAATTTACTAGAATTTAAACTCTGTATACTTACAAATAAATTATCAATTGAATCTGGTTTATTGTTTCCTACTAAAAGGTCTCCAAAGTTTAAGTCCTTACATACAAATCTAAATGTATCTCTACTTTTCTTTAATATTTCTTCTCTATGTACAACGAAAAGCAACCTTGCTCTTGGATTATTCTCTTTAAATCTCTTATAATCAAATGCTGATATAACAGTTTTTCCAACACCAGTTGCAGCTACAACTAAATTTTTATTTCTATTAAACACTTTTCTTTCTGATTCCAAATTATCCAATATTTCTTTCTGATAAGCGTATGGTTTGATATCAAAATCAAAAGATAGATTGTCCTCGCTTGATTTATTTATCTTTAATGCCCTTAATAATCTTGTTTTATCATCATCACTATTTGTATAGGTTTCAAATATCGAATCATTCCAATACGTTTCAAAAGTTGCATCTATTTTTGACAATATATCAAAAGACTCTTTTTCAGATAACTTAACATTCCATTCTAATCCCGAAGTCATTGCAGCATTTGACATATTTGATGAACCAATATACGCAGTTGTAAATCCACTTTCTCTTTTAAAAATATATGCCTTAGCGTGTAATCTCGTCCTTTCAGTATCATATGATATTTTTATTTCAGTATTTTTTAATTTTGATAGTTCTTCTATTGCTTTAAATTGAGTTGCACCCATGTATGATGTAGTTATTATTCTTAATATTTTCCCCTTTTCAGTAAATGATTTTAGCTCATCAATTATTGTTCTTAAACCACTCCATCTAATAAAAGATACAAGCATACATATTTCATCAGCCGAAAATATTTCTTTTTTCATTTCTTCATTTAGATTAGGTTCTTTTCTTGAACCTGTAAAAAGAGACGTTCTAGCAATAGAGGTCTCAGGCCTTATTATTTCATTGTTGTATTCTATATTATTTATTTTTGAATAGACATATGTTAATACTTCTGCATTATCGCCTATTTTCAGCTCTTCAAACTCATCGTCATGTAGATTGTTTTTTAAAGTATCAATAATATCATTACAAATCTCAATTTGTTTTAATAAATATTCTTGAGGTTCACTAAAATCATCTCTTATATATTTTAAAGCTGATTTAGTAATATTAGCAATATATTGTGTAAGAATGTTTTTTGCCTCTTCTGAATCTAATTTTTCTTTTCCTATTAACAAATCATCATTATAAATTTCTTTTAATATTCTTTTATTAACTATTTCTTCATAAATACCATTTTTCATTGGATACCTCAATTTATAATTTATTATATTTTGTACTAACACCTTTAGCTTTATCTACAGGATATTTCTTTTTTGTTTTCTCTAATTTATTTAAAATTATTTCTTCAGGTCTTACATTTAGTTTTTCAGCCATCATTAAACAGTATGTAAATACATCTGCAAGTTCTTCGCAAACTTCATCTTTATTATAATCATTATTCCATTGAAAACACTCAAGTAATTCTCCTGATTCAATTGAAATTGATTTTGCCAAATTCTCTAAAGAATGAAATTTATCCCAATCTCTTTCTTTATTAAAATCACTAATTTTTTTAATTAATTCTTCCATATTATCCACCCTTTAAGTAACAAATTGTTACATAATCTATTTATATCATAATTTCTACAATAATAAAAGCTTTATATTGCAAAATTACTACCTTTTAACAAATATAAAAAAGAAGAGAAAGGATTCTCTTCTAATATCGTAATTATTTATTTGCTAAAAGCAAACTGAAAAAAGCAACTCAATTATATTGAATTGCTTTTTTTGTTATTTAAAATAAGTTAATCGCCTAATATATGATGCTAACAAATAGCACTTACCTAGACAACGGCATATAAATAGGACTTACTGTTAACTTATATTAATAATAATATGTTTTTTTACTTTTGTCAAGTATTAATGACAAAATCACATAATTATTGTAGAACCAGTATAATTACAAATATGAGTGTATTATTACATAATACTTACTAATTTAATAGACTCATTATTTGATTTATTGTTATACTGGTAATATATATTATTCACCCAAACGCAAAAATAATACATTATTTCTTTCTAAAAATCTTTCTAAAATTATTACCTCGCGGAAAGCAAAAATCATCGATAATGTACTCATTGTCATATAATTTTTTTAAAACTTCATCATAAGAATTATTAGTCAAATAATATGAGTATTTAATATTAGCAAATACATCTGCAATTTGTATCAGTTTATTTTGTGATGAATCATAGTATTGCACAACCGTATCTTGAACTACATTTGCATCTAGCAATAATTCTTGATTAAGGTAATCTTCTAAAGAATATTTTGAATCTGTTTTTACATTTCTTTCATCAATATGTAAAAATAATTCTCCATCTGTAATTACCTTTTTATGAATAGAATTTATTAAAAACATTTTCATTAAATAATTAAATGTTCTAGCCTTGTTTCTTGTAAATCTTTCTTCAATTTCATTATTATTTAAAATAATATATCTTACTTTAAATAAATTATTTCTACAAAAATATTTTAAAAAATCTAATTTCATTGGTCTATCAAAACACGAACCTTTTAGCTCTAAAAATGAACCGTCTTTTCTAAACATTTTATTGTCTTTATCTAATGCTTTTAATCTATTCATATTTTTACTAACAAATCTTTTATAAACTCTTTTTAATCTTTCAGGATTTGTTGGCATCAATATTGCTATAATAAATTTTTTATCATTTTTTGAATTAATACTTCCTGATTCATCAATATATAAATTCATATTTGCCCCCTTAATAAACAACATTATACTAAGGTAATTTCTAAAAAGCAAGAAGTATATGCAATTATTTAATAAAATACCACACCCCTCCCATAAAAATTTCCTGTGTATTTTTTGAAGGCTAGGCGACCGGTAAATGCATATCTCCCATAAATATTAAGGTGGGGGGCTATCCTTATCAGTTTAGAATATATAAAAGAAGAGGAACGTTCCTCTTCTTACGGGCAAATATTAAATTAAAATTATTCTTGTATTATTTAAACACATTGAAACACTTTCCACACATTTTTAGTACTATTAGTCGTATCTATTTTATTCCAGTAAGCTCCTATTACTTTTCCATTTCTGATAAAAACTTTTGCTGGTGTTCCATATTTTTTACATAAAGATTCAAAGCTTCTTCTTAAATAAAATCCTCCTTCCATCATTTCATCATTTATATCTTTTACAACTAGCATTCTAAATATCTTTGTAAAATACACATATAGCATTTTATAACCTCCTCCATTTTTGCTAGTGTTTTTTCACACACTCTCATAGTGTAAAATAACATACTGTAGCACTCATTTTTTACTTTTACAGTGTGTGAAATCACACATAGCAATATTATATAATTATTTAATTTCTTATTTATATATCAATGCTTTCAAAAAATTTAGCATCAATTACTATTTTTTCAACTTACAGTGTGTAAAATCACACACCCTTAATAATATTACCATAGGATATAGAAAAATTATTCTTTTCTATAAGCTTTTGGTATATATCTTTTTTCATTTGTAGTTATATTAAATTTATCTGTACCATAATCCTTCCATTTTTCAGAGAAAGCGTAAATATTTACTGTTCTAGTATTAAAACCGCTTTCCTTTTGATAAATAAAGCCATGTTCAATAAGTGCATCTATATCCTTTCGAAAAGTTCTTAAGTCTCCATACATTTTTATAGCTTCTGATTTAGGAATACTGATATTGTCTTGATTTGTTTCTAAAGTCTTAAGATTAACTCTAAACTTACTCTTAAATTCAAAATATAATTGTCTTTGTCTAAGTGATAAATCAAGCCAAGCTTTTGATTTTGTCATATCTCTACATATCTTAATAAAATCATATCTTGTATTATTACTTTCAAAAGGATAATTATTTGGCGGTTTATTTTTGCGTTTCAATCAATCTCCTTTCCAAAAAAGTATTGATATTTATCAAAAATAATATTATAATAAAAATAGCTTAAATGAGAAAGCATATTAACACTCTGCTGTTGTATGCTCTCTTTTTTTTATTAATTAATATTA
>AUXO018223583.1_pt1 | contig 14150 bp, 11 predicted proteins | sample 768731 | NCBI WGS metagenome assembly AUXO01 (sample SAMN02715735, study PRJNA202380) | gut metagenome | biome: sheep rumen | host: Ovis aries | place: New Zealand: Palmerston North | reverse complement strand
ACTCTGCTACTGGATGCCATATTGTGCTATAGCTTTAAAGAAGTTGTCTGCATAAAATTCTTTGGTGAACAGAGGACTGATATGATTGCCGGTGAATTCGGAATAGTGATTCTTTACTTGGAGAATGGCCTCCGATAGTTGTCTGGGCAGGTCGCCGTCCTTGTCGACGAGTATATGGTGCTGTCCTACGAGTGTTTCTGCTATGCCGCCATCGTTGGTAGCAATGACGGGGAGCCCTAAGGCGGTGGCTTCAATGCAGCTCATGCCCAGTGCCTCATTGATGCGCGAAGGGACAACAGCTACGTTGGCTATACGAAGGTAGGCCGACAGTTCCTGATTGGCAACGAAGCCGGTGAAGACAACACGTCCGTACATTTGGAGACCCATGTCGTGCAGTTCGTCAAGATAGCTGTTACTGCTCACGCTGTCGGCATAGTTGTCGCCTCCGACAACCAAAAGTTTAATATCTGGATACGTACTCAACAGCTGAATGGCCTGAACAAGTTCCTTCACTCCTTTCTTGGGAATGATGCGGCCTGAGTAGACTGCCACGAAGTCGGTATCGGCAAAGCCAAGCGAGGTGCGGCTGACGGAGATGGTGGCAGAGTTGCAGAAACGGTGGACATCAAGTCCGTTGTAGACTACCGTAGCCTGATTGGTCAGACCTGTTGACAGAATCCTTTGGCGGATGTATTCCGACACACAGATGAACCCCTTGGTGGCATTGACAATAGGCACTAATTTGGGCGTGTCAGGATTGACCAGATCGGTATGCACATGAGTGACGATAGGAGTGGTGAGCCGCTGGCTCAACTTCAGCGCATACGCTGGGCGGTTCTCCAGTACGATCAAGTCAAACATTTGCTTTCTGAGTTGTCGGTAAGCTTGTTCAAAAAAGTATTCTATCTGATAGTGGTAGAAGTCATGACGATGGAAGTAGCCGTATAACTTGGCTTTGAGCCTTTCCCAAGAGCTACTTCGGTCAATATAAATATAGTGGTTATCGCTGGATTGGAGCGAAGAATGTCTTTTAACAGATGGATGGTAGACACTAAAGACTGTGATGTCATGGAGGTGATGCCGGGCATTGTAGTCCAGAAACAGGTCGATGAGAGTTTCAGCCGCTCCTCCCTGAACAGCAGGTACGGGAAGGATGCCGGATGTAAGGATGGCAATCTTCATTTGTCGTGGGTGGTGTGAAGGAACTCTTTGTTGTTCTTGTCAATATGAAAGATGTTTCTCAGCATGTGCCATGCTAAATGTGGGAGTGACGTGACTCGCTGAAGCAGGGCGAACGTGCGCAGTTGAGAAGGTATGGCAATCAAAATGGCAAGAATGATGGAAGCCAACAAGAACCACCACTTGATGCTCCATGCTGGATGGATGAGCGTGACGGTAATGGCAAAGAAGACTGTTCCGGTCAGGAGCAAACTGCGGGGAATGAGCATCTGCTGAATGGTCTTGTCGATATAGTTGATGTTGCCCGACAAGAAAGCCTCCGGCAAGTGCGGTAGCATTTGGATGAGCGACTGCACCTGACCGGTCATCCAACGCAGACGCTGCCGCTGGAAATTGTCCTGACTGCTCACTTTCTCGTCTTTGACGTGTATGTCCTCTTCGTATTTGATGAAAATTCGCTGCCGCAGGAGCAGTGCTTCCAGTTCGCGGTCTTCAACAGCTGAATCCAACAGGGCTACATTCTCTTTGAACCAAGCATAGTCGAAACACATGCCGGAACCGATAAGTGCTGATGAGAGACCGATGATGTTGTGAGCCTTGCGGAAGATGGTATTATTGATTTCCTCGCTCAGCCCGTCAAGGGCGGCAATGTCGTTGTCGGAGTTCTTGGCTGTCCGATGGCACTGTATGGCTTTATATCCCTTGGCACAAGAGAAACAAAGCAAACTGAGAAAGTCGGGCGACACAAGGTTGTCTGCATCGAGAATGACAACATGTGTGAAATCGCCACTGACGGATGACATGGTCATCTGCAGTGCCTTGGCTTTTGAACTCTTTTCGAGATCAGGTTGAAGAAGCGTGAGCCGTTGGTCGGCCAGCCATGTGTTGGTGTCGGCCTGCATGTGGTCGGAAACTACTACCAGCTGGAACAGCTCCGAAGGGTAGGTCTGATGAAGGAACGTTTCAACGGAATTGCAGATGACTGCATCTTCACGGTAAGCAGGGAAGACAACCAAAAAACGAAATCGCGACTGGTGGGCTGTAGCACTGACAGCTTCGTCTTTGTCACTTTGCTTCCACTCTCCAAAGAGGGAGACGATGGCAAAGAACACAACATAGACTCCAGAGGCGGCCAGCAAGAGCCATAGCAGAATATCAGCTATATGTAGAATCGTCCAAATCATGTGGAATGACTGGATTTGATGAGATGATGGATATGATTGAACAGGTTCTTGGACTGATGGACAAGCTCGCCATAGCCAATGCGAACTATATTGAGCAATCCCCAGCTAATGACGAACGGAGCATTCAGAAAGTCTCTGTCCCAATGGCGGTCGACAAGACGGTCGGGAGTGGCAAACGAGAACGCCAGAAGGGCCAGGGCACTTGCTACCCACCACTTGATGGCCAATGAGAAATAGACGAAGGGGAGCACACAGCTCATCAGTATGATGAGACCCATCATGATGGTACGGGGGATAATGATCCACTGTATGATTTTGTCAAGATGGTCGTAGCGGCGGTTGAAGACAGCGTGGGGGAGATACCTCAGATTGGTGAGCATGGCATGCAGTTGGGTAGAGGCCCAACGGCGGCGCTGTTCGTTGAAGTCTGTCTGGGTGCGAGTCTTCTCGTCGAAAACGTAGATGTTGTCGAAGTAGTCAATGAAGATGTCTTCAGACACAATCATGGCTTCGAGCTCTTTATCTTCGCCGGCTGTCTTCACCTTCATGATGTGGGACTTGAACCATTCAAAGTCGTAGACGATGCCTGAACCGTTCAGGGCTGCTGAAAGGCCCAGGACAGTGTGGCCGCGACGGAAGATGGAATTGTTAATCTCTTCAAACAAGGTGTCGAGACGGGCAATGGAGGTGTCGCGATTCTTGGAAAGACGATGGACTTGAATGACTTTTGTTCCAGCCATTTCGTAGGCATCGTTTATCTGCTCTAAAAACTCTGGTTCAACTACGTTGCCTCCATCCAGCACCACTACACCGTCGTATATCTTGAACTGTGGAAGGTTCAGAATGGCGTATTGCAATGACTTGGCTTTGGAACTCTTTTCGAAATTGGGCGTCAAGAGGGTGATAGGCGACTGTGCCAGCTTCATGTTAATGATTTCATCCTCATGGTCAGAGACCACGATGACATCAAAAAGGCGCTGATGATAGGTCTGGCTCAGAATGGAACTGACCGACTGTATGACCGCCGTTCCAAGTTTGTAAGAGGGAATGATGACGATGAAGCGGTTCTGATGCTTTGATCTCACAAGTTCAGCCTGTTTGCTGAACATGGAGGCTATGGAGAATACCAGGATGTATAGCACCGTCAGTGCTACAAAAAAGAAGGTTATTCCATCTATTATGTATAAAATCCACCAGAAAGTCATCAGCCTAACTCTTTATAAAATTCACAATGCCAGAAAACATTGCCTTGACGAGATTGAACTGCCCATGAAGGGAGTACTTGAACATGTCTTTGAGCGCAACAACTCCTATTAAATAACCGTAAGTGAGATATTTTATTGTGCCACTGGAATTTCGCTTTGTAAACAGGAGTCTATTGCGAGTGATGTAGTAAGTTCTCAGCGGACTGTTCTGCCCCGTTGACTGACTCTCTTTGTGATAGATGGTGCAGCACGGGTCATACCATATTTCGTAGCCGGCGCGGCGCAGCATCATCGACCAGTCGAGCTCCTCATAATAAAGGAAGAAGCACTCGGGCATGACACCAGCTTTTTCGATAGCTTCCTGCTTGACCATCATGGCGGCCCCATGAGCGTATGGGGTAGGGTGGGCGGTGTCGTATTGCCCACGGTCCTCTTCGCCGAATCCGATGGAACGATTGCGCATGGTAATTGCAGACAATGGGGTGTAGCCAGTAAACTGCAAGGGAGACGTACCCCACGCAAAACGTATCTTGGGACACACCATTCCTACATGAGCCGACGACTCCAAGCGCCGAATGAGTAACTCGGGATGCCAGTTGTCCCGTATCTCTGTGTCGTTGTTGATAAAGAAGAGGTACTTGCCGGTTGCTGCCTTGATGCCGAGATTGTTTCCACCGGCAAAGCCCAGGTTCTTCTCGCTTCTGACAATCTTCACATGTGGGTGCCTGGAGGAAATGATGAGCGCATCGTCGCCCTTCGATCCATTATCCACTACAATGATTTCCACGTCATCGGGATGTGGAAGACTGTCAATCAATGCACATGTGTCAGCATGGCCATTATAGTTGACGGTGATGATGGATAATAGAATACTCAACTTGTTTGCTAAACTCTTGATTGTGCTTTTTTCTCTTGTTTCAGGCGTCGGCGTTCCTCTTGCTTCTGAAATTCTACAGACTCGTATGCTTCAAAGTCTGATTCAATGGCAGGAAGCAGATAGACGATGGCCATGCCACCGTAGAAGAGGACGATATTGGGATATTGCAGAAGGATATGGTTGGCATAGCCTCCTGCCTGTATTCCAAGGAATCCACAACAGAGGGCTGCCGCGATGCCCTTACACGTCCTATTGGTCAGTCGAGTGAGCGTCACAAAACATCCTCCTACTAATATAAGGATGTTCATGAAGGCAAAGACATAGACACCGATAATGCCAGTCCGTTGCCAGAAAAACACATAAGTGGAGTCGTTCGAGGTTTCATAAACCACCTTGAACTTGTTGAAGGCTGGAATACTGGACTCATCGATATTGATGCCCATTCCAAAGGGAGCATCTCGCAAGTATTTTGCCAAAGCCTCCTTGTTGATGTCACGCACGTTTTTAGAGGCATCGTTGGGGTCAAAGGCAGTGCGCATACGCCTGATCTGCATATTGCCGTTACCAATGTTTGTACATGCCAGAAAGAACACAAATATGGCACCTGTTGCTGTTACGGCGGACGTCAGCTTTACTGATTTCGACAGAATAAGGTAAAGCGAGATGCCTACCATGAAACACATCAGTCCCGAACGAGTACCGGAAGAGAAGAAAGAATAGGTAGATGCTGCACCTGCAATCCAAAATAGAATCTTGTCCTTACGTAGCTTGGTGTTGAGGGCAATCACAAAGAACACCGCTGCTGCCGCTCCCGTGTTGCAACCGAAATTGGCAGCATCAGAGAAAAATGAGAAGTAGCGAATGGAACCGCCGATGATGTGGGTACGCATTGCTCCGCCCATCAGCCATGCGTTTTCTGAGTTATCCCATCCGAAGGTCTTCTGTCGCCACGCCCAAAAGGTGGCTAACAGCGTAAAGTAAGCCCAGAGCCGTAAGAATTTCATCACGTTCTTTGGCGTGTTGACAACCTGGTTGATGATGATGTAGCAGAGAATGAAATAGAAAGCGAAGAAGTTGACGTTCTGAAGCCAGTCAAATACACTGATGGGCAGTCCGCAGGTTTCATTGAACAACTGTATGAATAGATAAAGCGTCCAAATGATGATGCCCAGCAGCATTGGGGTGGCCATGCTGTTCTTCACGTTCTGCCGCGGTACGATGATGAAAGACATGAGCATCAGGAACTGGGGGCCAAGTGTCACAAGCGTAACAGGTACAGGGATGTAGCCGTATCGTTGAAGGCCCATGACGAAATAGTTGATGAAAAAGAAGAACCAGAATAGTCCGTCCTGATGCTTCATGGTCAGGGCAAAGAATATTAATCCGGCGGGAATCAGACACACAAGAGCTAACCCCGTGATGCCCATGCTATAGAAGCTGAACATCGCAAGAATAAAGAGGAGAAAGAGAAGCACGCCTCTTCCTCCATAGAAGTCTTTATATGTGACTGAGGTGTTTGCCATTTAGCTCACATAACAGTTAGTCACTTATTTGGCGTGGCTGTTTTCCACTGCAGTAAGACCGAGCTGTGACATCCGATAGACAAAATTATTGAATCGGGTGTACGGAGGCAGCTGACCGACAAATTCTTCAACAGCATAGCGGCTGGCCTCTGTCAGATACATGAACAGACTGTCCTTGTTTTCCAGACGGGCTTGCAGTTCCTTCAGGGCTTTCTGGTCAACATCCTTCCATGTGCGGTTGGCTCGTGTCACCATCAGGTTGACAGTACCGAGGTTCAGTAGTGTTGTGGAAATCGAGTTGTCATCCAGATTAGGATACTCTATGATGGCAATCTCATTGGGCTGGATGTCAGGACAGAGATCCTTGATGTCCTTTGCCATGATGTAACGGCTGTCCTCAGCCAAGAAATCCTCGTCGTAGGTCAGACGGCGTACCTGCAGGCCGATGGATGTCCAGTAGCTCTCCAGTTCCTGGGCGAGGTAGCTCTTGCCATTGGCAGCATCGGTTGACAGTAGGTTCAGCACATTCTGCTGCCCTTCCTTGAAATAGGGAAGCAATGCTTTGCTTAACTGGTGGAGTGCCATGTCGGAAATCATCTTGTTGAAGCGACGATAGCGCAGGTTGCTCTCTTTGGGGAAACAGCCCATCACAGGAATCTTGGTGATTCGCTCGGAGCGCATGCGGTCACGCAGCGTGCGGTCGAGCAGTTCTATGATAAAGAAGTAGAGAGCTGTGAAGATGAATGTCAGTAGGAAAGCTCCTAACAGATACATCATTCGTCCTGTAGGCTGTGGGGTCAACGGGAATGTGGGTGGGTTCACGATGTTCAGCGTAGCTGTCGACATCTGGAGGTTGCGCTGGCGCAGACGGGCTGCATTCAGTGCTCTCAACATCTCAATGTAATTGCTTTCGATGAAGCCGATGTGACGGTTCTTTCGCTCAATCGTTGCACCAATAGGCGAGTATTTCCTGTATTGGCGCTCGATGTTGTCACGCATGATGTCCATGGCATTGATCTTGGCTTTCGTCTCTTCCAGCTCCAGCACCTGGTCAAGCCATTTGTTGATGAGTGAACTGGCCTTCACACCTGTGTCAGTGCTGTAGTTGTTCTTCTCAATGGTGATGGTCAGGTCTTTCACCTTTGCAGTAGCTTCACGCAGCTGTCTCTCTGCTTTGGCCAGCTCAATCTGGGCTTCTGACTCAGATCCGCCTTCTTCGCTGCTCATCAGTCGGAGGTTGGATATACGTGACTGAAGACGTGAAATTTCACGAACGAGTGACGTAAACTCTTTGTTTGATTCAATGACTTTCTGTCGGTCTCCGAGTTGACGGGTCAGATACTTGATGAGAGCCTCAGTTGTCTGTTTGCTCATGCGCAACTCATTAAGTCCTACCTGATGTTGCTGCTCAAGAATTGTGAGCTGTTTGGTCTGTTCGCCATAATTGATGATGCCATGCTTGATGTTATACCTGATATAGTCATTCTCAGCATGGGTCAGCTGTTTGTAGAACCTGTTTACCTCACGTTCGAAGAACTTGATGACCTTGTGGGTCTCGCCGTAGCGTAGTTGCTGATACTGGTTGGCAAACACCTTGTTCAGAATGTCAAGCGTATTGTAGCAAATTCCAGGGTCGTTGCAGGAATATCTGATGTCAATCAGGTCACTATAGTTAATCTGTAGCACCTTCAGTCTGGCTGTAATGTTGTTGATGCCGAAATACGGGTGATAATTGAGAATACCAAACAGATAGTTGCTCTGTGAAGCCTTCTCGTGAGCCTTCAGGTTGGCATAGGTGGTGTTCTCGCTGTTATGGTTGATAAGTGCCTTCACGTCGGGTGGCACACTGGCATCCAGCTGCTTGAAATGTTCGGCTGTGATATAGTTGTTGTCCTTGTAAGGATTACCGTACATCATGCATCTGGCAAAGAGACGGAGGGATACCTCGTGGATGGTGTTGTTCGTGGTGATGATAAGAAGCAGATTCTGCATGTTCGTCTGCGCATTGCCACCGGCTATACCACTACCGCCCTCAAGGTTGTAGCCCGTTAGCATTCCTGTATAGATAGTGGTGTTGGCATCGTAGACTCGTTCCATATTACGGGTGAGGAACCATGCCACTATCAGTGCAATGAGCGGAAGTATCACAAGATACCAGCGTATCTTGTATAAGAATCTGACTAAATATCTGAAAATATCCATAGTGAGTTGCTCTTCTTGTTTCTATTTATAGTTATTTATGAAGTGTGTTTCGCCTCTACTTCTGAGAAGCTCTCTTTGCTGCTTCTTTGGCCTCCTTTTTCTCTTTCTTTCTTTCAGCTTTTTCCATTGCAGCTATCTTTTTCTCTTCTTCTTCTGCATTCTTCCTAATCTTCTTGTCCATGGCCTTGTTCTCCTTTCGAATCTGCTTGTCGGTCTTCTTAACAGTGCTGTCAAGGGTGATCTCAGTCGTTGTATTTGTAAGAATAGGTGTATGGCTTAGAATCTCCAGAGTGACGATGTCGGTTGTGATCTGCGTGAGCAGCCCCTGATAGGTGTTCACGGCATTCTGGCCTCGTAGGCTGCTATAGGCATACTCAGCGATGTCACGGTTGCCCTGATGGAAATCTTCTTCCTCCAACTGGTTAGAACCTTGATAGATAGCAGCACTCACACCAGCAGTCTTTAGGGCTGAGAGGTTGTTGGTAATTCGGATATAGAGCGTGACAATCTGCAATTTCAGTTCATCGTATGCAGCATCTTTTTTGTATTGGGCCTCTTCCACAAGCAGACGCTTGCGCTTGACCGAGTGTCCCAGGTCTAAAATGTCTTCTACTGGGATGTTAAGGCTCACACCTACGTTCCAATAGTTCTGGACAGCCCCCTGGAACTGGTAAATCATGGTGCTGTAGGTCGACGAGTTGTTGCCCCACATATCGGTCTTGCCGTAGCTGTAGCTGGCATGGCCATTGATATACGAGAAAATGTGCTTCTTCTGCTTGGTCACTTCAGCTTGGGCAATTTCCTGTTGCTTAATCATTCCCAGAATGTTTGGGTTAGACTTGGCATTCTCAAACAGTACACCGAGTGGGGGAAGGTGAAAGTCGGAAAAGTTGATGTCTTTACTGACAGTGGAGTCGAAGAAACCTGCACTGATTCCGCTGTCATCCAAGGTCGACTGGGCCATGGCTAAAGTACCAGTGAATATTGATACACAGCAAAATATGATAGTTCTAAGTGTTCTCATTGTAACTAAGTGATTTCAGACATTTTCGTCCTGGATGAATGCGAACAACGTTCGCCAGATGATTTTCATGTCAAGCGCAAAGTTATAGGTCTGTCCGTAGAGGATGTCCAGTTGCTTTCTCTCTTCAGCTGACATGTTCCCGCCTTTTCCGCGCTCTTCAACCTGCCATAGTCCTGTGAGACCGGCAGGAGCCATGAAGCGGTCAATGCTGGAGTCGGCTGTCAGTTTCTCGGCTTCGTAAAGTGGCAGCGGACGGTTGCCCACGACGGACATGTCACCCTTCAGAATGTTGAAGAGCTGTGGAAGCTCGTCTATGCTGGTCTTGCGGATGAAGCGGCCAACCTTAGTGATGCGCGGATCATTCTCAATTTTCACGAAGGCATTGTTAATCTCATCTTCTTTCTGCCTGTTGAAGTCGCTTTCTGAAACAACGAAGTCATCACCTACAAGCATCACTTCGTCGTCGCTGATCATCATTTCCGATTCGGTTCCCATTTCAAACATTTCCTTTTCTGCCTGCTCACCCAGTGGTGAAGTGATGACGGTTTTCTTCTCCTCCTCGTCTTCAGTGTGGTCAGCATACTGGTTGTTGCTCTTGCTAAGCTCTTTCAGTCGCTGGTCTGCATCGGCATACATGGAGCGGAATTTCAGAAAGTCGAAGATGGTATAGTTCGTTCCAACTCTCTTTGACTTGTAAAGGATATTGCCTTTCGGGTCTTCTATCTTGATGGCTATGGCAGTTATGAGCAACAAAGGCGAGAGAATGATGATGGCCAAGAGGGAGAAGACAATGTCGAAAGTACGTTTCCAGAGGGGAATCTTGAACTTGAGTATCTTCTGTTTTGACACGTTGTTGTCGAAAAGAATGTTTTCGCGGTCGCAAATGAACTGTAGTTTCTTATTCAGCTCGGTGACCGATGCGCTCATGTCCAGCGTGTCGTTGATGCCGCATTGCTGGTAGATGCGCCGTTCCTCATCATTCATCTTACTGGTCAGCAGGATGATATATATGTTCTTACAGGTCTTGTGCAGATAAGTGATAGCGGTGATGTCCTCAGTTCGGACATTCTTCTCATAGAATATGATGTAATGTTCGTTGCCTAAACGTTGGGTGCAGGCAGCGGCGGCATCCTTATAGTTCTTGGTCAGCTTGACCTGTCTGCCGGGCAAGTATTTTAGTCTTTCTTCTGTCTGTGGATTATCTCCTAAATAGATGACACCAATCATTCTTGTGTTGTTTTGACTGTTTCTGTAGATTTTCGGGATAACAATTATACAAAAGAATCTACTTGTAAATATTATAAGGTTTGCGCGAACAATATTTTTTTTATTAGCTATTAGTTTGGAAGAATCTTCTTGACTCTGATTTTGAGCTCCATGGGGTTGAAGGGCTTAACAATGTAATCTTCAGCTCCAATTTCCAACAGGCGAATGCGCTCGCTGGTAGAGTCTTCACTTGACAGCATGATGACGGGAATGTGGCAGAACAGCTCGTTTTGCTTGATCCACTCCAGGAAATCGTCTCCTCGCATGCCTGGCATGCGGATGTCTGAGATAATCAGGTCGGGTGTGTTGCCTGCCTGTAGCCACTTTACACCTTGCAGACCGTCTGGCAACCATTGTACGTCGTAGTCACTCATGAGGTAGATTGAGAGAACTTTAGCAATGGTTTCTTTGTCGTCAAGGATTAAAATCTTCTTTTTCATATATGAAATGATCTTTAAATTATCAAAGGATTCTAGTATCTCAAGTGCAAAGTTATGAAAAAATATTGTAACGACGTACAATTTAAGATAAAAAAAAGCGAATTGACTGTTTTTCTTTGTTTACTTAAATTTTTTTAGGGAAATTTGCATGTCAAACGTTTTATCTATAGAAAAGCAAACTAAAACCTCGATAAATGATAGCAAGATATTTGTTAGGATTCGATGTCGGTAGCTCTTCGGTGAAGGCATCGCTCGTCAATGCTGATAGTGGCAAATGCGTCTCTTCAGCTTTCTTTCCTGAGAAGGAGGCTCCCATTATTGCCGTCAAGTCTGGTTGGGCAGAGCAAGAGCCTGATTCTTGGAAGAACTATGCAAAGCAGGCATTGCAGAAGATTATGTCGGAAGGCAATGTAAAGGCAGATGAGATAGCGGCAATAGGCATCAGCTACCAGATGCATGGCTTGGTGTGTGTGGATAAGAATCTGAAGCCGTTGCGTCCAGCCATCATCTGGTGTGACTCACGTGCTGTTCCCTATGGTGAGAAGGCTTTTGGCGAATTGGGTGCAGACAAGTGTCTGTCACACCTGCTTAATTCTCCTGGAAATTTCACGGCAGCCAAGTTGGCATGGGTAAGAGAGAACGAACCTGAGCTTTTCGGACAAATCTACAAGATAATGTTGCCGGGCGACTATCTGGCCATGTGTCTAAGCGGTGAAGCCAATACCACTGTAAGTGGCCTTTCCGAAGGCATGTTTTGGGATTTCAAGGAGAATGGCATATGCAAGTTCCTGCTCGATTATTACGGTCTGCCTTCTTCGTTCATCCCCGACATTGTTCCTACGTTCAGTGAGCAGTGTCGTGTCTCTGAGAGTGCGGCTCGGGAGTTTGGACTGAAAGCAGGGACACCCATCTGCTATCGTGCTGGCGACCAGCCCAACAATGCCCTTTCCCTCAATGTGTTCAATCCGGGTGAGATTGCTTCCACCGCAGGTACGAGCGGAGTGGTCTATGGCGTGCTGGGCGAGGTGAACTACGACCCCAAATCACGTGTGAATACCTTTGCCCACGTGAATCATCAGGCAGACCAGCCACGTCTCGGCGTGTTGCTTTGCATCAATGGAACAGGCATTTTGAATGCGTGGATGCATCGCAACGTGACGTTCGATATGGATTATGCCCAGATGAACGACCTGGCCGCACAGGCTCCTATAGGCAGTGACGGCGTAACAGTTCTTCCTTTTGGCAATGGAGCTGAGCGCGTGCTGGAGAATGGCGAGCTGGGATGCTCCATCCATGGTCTGAACTTCAACAATCACAATCGTTCACATTTGGTGCGTGCCGCACAAGAAGGCATCGTGTTCTCTTTCTGCTACGGCATGGAGGTTATGCAGAAGATGGGCATGGACATCAAGACGGTACATGCCGGCAAGGCCAATATGTTCCTTTCACCGCTGTTCCGTGACACCTTGGCAGGCGTGAGCGGCGCAACCATCGAACTTTACGATACCGACGGCTCAGTGGGAGCAGCTAAAGGTGCAGGCATAGGAGCAGGCATATATAAAGACCACGATGAGGCTTTCGCAACGCTGGAGAAGCTACAGGTCATTGAGCCAGACGTGACTCGACGTGGTGAATACGAGGCTGCATACAGTCATTGGAAAGAAATATTGAATAAAGCACTTTAAAAGTTTAACATAGAAGCCCGTACCCCTATTACGGCTTCCTCCCTTCAGGGGGATAAGAGAGGGGTTCAATTATGGCAAAAGAGTATTTCGCCTTTACAGGCAAGATTCCTTTCGAGGGAAAAGACAGTAAAAACGTGATGGCTTTCCATTACTATGAGCCAGAGCGCGTGGTGATGGGCAAGAAGATGAAGGACTGGCTGAAGTTCGCTATGGCCTGGTGGCATACTTTGGGTGGAGCATCTTCCGACCAGTTCGGCGGCCAGACCCGCTCCTATGAGTGGGACAAGGCAGAGGATGCCGTACAGCGTGCCAAGGATAAGATGGATGCAGGCTTCGAGATTATGGACAAGCTGGGCATCGAGTATTTCTGCTTCCATGACATCGACCTCGTTGACGAGGGAGAGACAGTTGCTGAATATGAGCGTCGAATGAAGGAAATTACCGATTATGCCTTGCTGAAAATGCAGCAGTATCCCAATATCAAGAACCTGTGGGGAACAGCCAACGTGTTCGGCAACAAGCGCTATGCCAATGGTGCATCTACCAATCCCGACTTCGACGTTGTTGCCCGCGCTATCGTTCAGATAAAGAATGCCATCGATGCCACTATCAAGCTGGGTGGTCAGAACTATGTGTTCTGGGGTGGACGTGAAGGCTATATGAGCCTGCTGAACACCGATCAGAAGCGCGAGAAAGAACACATGGCTACTATGCTCACAATGGCTCGTGACTATGCCCGCAAGCAGGGATTTAAAGGCACGTTCCTCATTGAGCCGAAGCCCATGGAGCCTTCCAAGCATCAGTATGATGTAGACACGGAGACCGTCATCGGCTTCCTCCGCGCCCATGGTCTGGACAAGGACTTCAAGGTGAACATTGAGGTGAACCACGCCACACTGGCAGGCCACACCTTCGAGCATGAGCTGGCTTGTGCTGTTGATGCAGGCATGCTGGGTTCTATCGATGCCAACCGTGGCGACGCTCAGAACGGATGGGACACCGACCAGTTCCCCATCAACAACTACGAGCTCACTCAGGCCATGCTGGAGATTATCCGAAATGGCGGCCTCGGCAACGGCGGTACCAACTTTGATGCTAAGATTCGTCGTAACTCTACCGACCTTGAAGATCTCTTTATTGCTCACATCAGCGGCATGGACGCTATGGCTCGCGCACTGCTCAATGCAGCTGACATCCTTGAGAATAGCGAACTGCCAAAGATGAAGAAAGAGCGTTATGCTTCTTTCGACCAGGGACTGGGCAAAGACTTCGAAGAAGGCAAGCTCTCACTCGAACAGGCATACGAATATGGTAAGAAGGTGGAAGAGCCTAAGCAGACCTCTGGCAAACAGGAGAAGTACGAGACCATCGTAGCTCTCTACGCTAAGTAATCGTCAATCACTCGCCATTCCATTGCGCCTGCATGCACCATTCAGCATGCAGGCGTTTCTTTTTCTGCGTTAATCTTCTCAAAATCGTTCGGCTATTACTAAATTATTTCGTACTTTTGCCGAACGAAACAAGAAAACAGTAGCTGAAAGATGAACTACGAAGAGTTGCTTCAT
>AUXO014759072.1_pt1 | contig 14151 bp, 15 predicted proteins | sample 768731 | NCBI WGS metagenome assembly AUXO01 (sample SAMN02715735, study PRJNA202380) | gut metagenome | biome: sheep rumen | host: Ovis aries | place: New Zealand: Palmerston North | reverse complement strand
GTCTGCGAAGAGGGGGTGTCCGATATGGCGCATGTGGGCGCGTATCTGATGGGTGCGTCCTGTCTCGAGGCGGCATTCGAGGAGGGTGACGGGTCCGTAGCGTTCGAGGACGTTCCAGTGTGTGACTGCGGGCTTGCCGGTGTCGCTACCGTCGGGGTAGACGGTCATGCGGAGGCGGTCCTTGGGGTCACGGGCTATGTTGCCGCGTATGGTGCCTTGGTCCTGGGCGAACGGTCCCCATACGAGGGCGTTGTATGTGCGGTGTGTGGTGTGGTGGAAGAATTGCTTGCAGAGGTGGGTCTTGGCCTCGGGGGTCTTGGCTATGACGAGGAGGCCGCTGGTATCCTTGTCTATACGGTGGACGAGACCTACCTCGGGGTTGCCGGGGTCGTAGCGAGAATCGTCCCTGAGGTGCCAGGCGAGGGCATTGACGAGGGTGCCGGAATAATTGCCGCATCCGGGGTGTACGACCATGCCGGCAGGCTTGTCGACGACGAGGAGGATGTCGTCCTCGTAGGTGATGTGCAGGGGGATGTCCTCGGGGACTATGTCCCATTCACGGCGTGGCCTGTCGAGCATGAGGGTGATGGTGTCTCCGGCCTTGACCTTGTAGTTGCTTCTGACGGGGATGCCGTTGGCCTGTATGTAGCCTGCCTGGGCGGCTTTCTGTATGCGGTTGCGGCTGGTATCACGAAGGTGGTCCATGAGGAAACGGTCGACACGGACGGGGTTCTGGCCGCTGTCGGCAACGACGCGGCGGTGTTCGTAGAGCTCGCCGGGAAGGGCCTGTGGCATGAGCTCGTCGTCGGGGATGTCGTCGAAGTACTCTGTATCGTTGTCTTCTACCATTCCCAGTCCTCGGTGTCTATCATGTCCAAGTGTTGTGCGTCGGCGGCACTGTCGTCGGCAATGTCGTCTTCCTCGGGGTCTGTGTTGCCTACGACGAGGATAAGGGGTGCCTCGACTGGTATCTTGTCGCCTTTGTAGACGACGCGGCCACGGCACTTGACCTTAAGGACCCAGTCTTTCTCGCCTGGCACGTATTCGGTGGGGCCGAGACGGAATCCCATTGAGACGAGCTTGACTTCGGCTTCGCGTGCATCGCAATTGTCGGCAATGTCGGGGAGGGTGAGGGTCGGACTGTAGGTCGAATTGACGGTCAGGTAGATCTCGCGGCCTGTCTTGACGACCATGCCGGGACGGGGCTGCTGGAAGAGGATGACGCCTGTACGCATCTTCCTGTTGTAGCCGCTGTCGGCAACGACGGGGACAAGGCCCTTGTGCCTGAGGGCAAAGGATGCGTCGTCGACGCTCATATTGCGGATGTCGGGAATCTCTATCTCCTCGCCATGGTGTGTGTACCATGCTATGCCTTGCCACAATCCGAGGGTAATAAGGCTTACGACAAGTGCCATTGCTACGAGATTGCCCCAAAACCATGGTGCAAGCAGCTTTCTTGAAAATTCCTTTAGTGTCATGCCTGTGGTTTGTAATTGGGCTCAAAAGTACTGAAAAAAAGAAAAAGAAGCAAGGATTTCCTTACTTCTTTTCTATTTTAAGGTTTAGTTTTAGCCTACTTGCCGTGTTTCTCATCGGATACGCTCAGTTTCTTGCGTCCCTTGGCGCGACGGCTTGCCAATACGCGGCGACCATTGGCTGTGGTCATTCTCTGACGGAAACCGTGCTTGTTGTTGCGGCGACGGTTGTGTGGCTGAAATGTTCTCTTCATGTCTTATTATTGTTTTATTTGTTTTCGCACAATATGTTTCGGGGTGCAAAAATACGTACTTTTTTGAATATAACCAAACCTTTGTACTTTTTTTTCTTGGATTATCGGCAAATTTGCTTACCTTTGCACGCGGTAAATCAATTCTATATAATTAAATAACTACTGAAGTTTTTTCGTATGATTAATTCTCAAGACATCAAGAAGGGTGTGTGCATCCGCATGGACGGAAAGCTGTATTTCTGTATTGACTTCCTGCACCGCAAGCCTGGCAAGGGCAACACGATCATGAACGTCACACTGAAGGACGTGGTGAACGGCGGTGTAATAGAGAAGCGATTCAACATCGGTGAAAAGCTGGAGGATGTGCGCGTAGAGCGTCGCCCGTACCAGTATCTCTATGCCGAGGGTGAGGACTATGTCTTCATGAACAACGAGACTTTTGAACAGGTAAACATTCCTGCGGACCAGATCACGGGTGTCAAGTTCATGAAGGAGGGGCAGAACGTGGAGGTCGTTACGGATGCAAGCACGGAAACTATATTGTATGCCGAGCTGCCGGCAAAGGTTCACTTGCAGGTGACGTGGACGGAGCCTGGACTGAAGGGTGACACGGCAACGAATACGCTGAAGCCTGCCAAGGTGGAGAGCGGTGCCGAGGTTCGCGTTCCTCTGTTCATCAACGAGGGTGAAACGATTGAAATTGATACTCGCGACGGCAGCTACCTGGGTCGCGTAAAGGCCTGATGAAATATTCGATAATAGTTCCGGTCTATAATCGTCCCGAAGAGGTGGACGAACTGCTGGCAAGTCTGGAAGCGCAGACGTTTGACGACTTTGAGGTTGTGATAGTGGAGGATGGCTCTACGATTCCTTGCCTGGAGGTGGTCAACAGGCATGCTTCCAGACTTGCCTTGCGTTATTTCGCCAAGGAGAACAGCGGACCGGGGCTGAGCCGCAACTTCGGTGCTGAGCGTTGCCAGGGTGAATATCTGATTGTCCTGGACAGTGACTGTGTGCTGCCTGCCGGGTATCTGGCAGCGGTGAACGAGGAACTGGAGAGGGATGAATGTGACGCCTTCGGTGGGCCTGATGCCGCTCACGACAGCTTTACGGATGTTCAGAAGGCTATCAGCTATAGCATGACGAGCTTCTTTACGACGGGTGGCATCCGCGGCGGCAGGAAACAGCTGGACAGGAGGTTCTACCCAAGGAGCTTCAACATGGGGGTCAGGGCTGAACTGTGGAAGAAACTGGGGGGATTTTCGAACATGCGTTTCGGGGAGGATATTGACTTCAGCATCAGGATATATGAGTGTGGTGCAAGTTGCCGCCTGTTTCCTGGTGCATGGGTCTGGCATAAGAGGCGTACTGACTGGAGGAAATTCTTCAAACAGGTCCACAACAGCGGGATTGCCCGTATAAACCTGATGAAGCGCCATCCTGGAAGCCTGAAACTGGTGCATCTGCTGCCGACTTTCTTTACGATAGGGACTTTCGGCCTGGTGACGGTTGCGGTCCTGTCCCTGCTGCTGGCTGTCACGGGATGGGGTGCGCTGTTGTTTAAGGCGGGGTGTGTAACGGGTCCTGTATTGTGCATCATAGCCGGACTGGCCGGATGTATGACGGCGCTGGCGCCTTTGCTGCTGTATTCGCTGGTTATCGCGGTGGACAGCAGCCTGAGAAATGGGAGTGTGAAGGTGGGGCTGCTGTCCGTACCTGCGAGTTTCATTCAGCTGATAGGCTATGGTACGGGATTTGTGCGTGCATGGTGGCTGCGTTGTGTATGTGGACGTAATGAGGAGCTTCAGGCGTTTAAAGAGAATTTCTACGAGTGAAGATAAAGGAGTGGTCTAAGGACGAGAGGCCCAGGGAGAGGGTTATCGAGAAGGGGGTGGAGTCTGTAAGCAGTGCCGAGCTGCTTGCCATATTGATAGGCAGCGGGTCTGCGAACGAGAGTGGCGTGGACTTGACAAGGCGCATCCTGAGCGAGAACGGAAACTCTCTACGCTCGCTGTGTGCCTTGAGCCGCGAGGAACTGGAGGGGTATAACGGCATAGGGCCTGCCAAGGCTGTTACCATAATGGCTGCGATGGAGCTTGGCAAGAGGCTGATGCGTGAGGCGCATACAGATAGGGTGACGATGGGGTCGGCATCGGACTTGTTTGACTATTTCCGGACTCACATACTGGACCTGCCGCATGAGGAGTGTCATATGCTGATGCTGGACGTGAAGAACCGTATCATGGGGCACAAACTGGTGAGCAGGGGTGGTATTACGGAGAGTAGCGTGGATATACGTCTTGTGCTGCGGAGTGCCTTGATAACGGGGGCTACGAATATCGTACTGTGCCATAATCATCCCAGCGGGGTGCCTGCGCCGAGCAAGGCTGACGACGTCCTGACGAGAAGGCTGAAGGAAGCTTGCGATGTCATGCACATTCGGCTTCTGGACCATGTGATAGTGGGAAGTGACTCTTATTTTTCTTATTACGAATCTGGAAAGTTGTGACATGGAAGGACTGAATATTGAGGAAAGGGCTATTGAGCTGCTAAAGACGGTATTTGACCCTGAGATTCCGGTGAATGTGTATGACTTGGGATTGATATACCGTATAGAGCTGAAGGAGGACGACTCGTGGCTGGACGTGGATATGACGCTGACGGCGCCTAATTGTCCTGCCGCGGACTTTATCGTGGAGGATGTGCGGCAGAAGCTGGAGTCTATAGAGGGTCTGAAGCGTGTGGACGTAAATCTTGTATTTGAGCCTGAATGGTCGAAGGACATGATGACGGACGAGGCCAAAATGGAACTGGGCTTCCTGTAGACAAGAGAGAGATGAAGAAGATTTTTTTCCTGAGTGATGCTCACCTTGGCTCGAGGGCTATTGCCAATTGTCGTGAGAATGAGAGGTTGCTGTGCGGCTTCCTGGACAGCATCAAGGGGGAGGCGCAGGCTGTGTATCTCTTGGGGGACATGTTTGACTTCTGGTTTGAATATCGCAATGTGGTCCCGAAGGGGGCGGTAAGGTTTCTGGGCAAACTGGCGGAACTGACGGACTGCGGGGTGGAGGTGCATCTGTTCACGGGCAACCATGACATCTGGACTTTTGACTATCTGGAAAGGGAGTGTGGGGTTGCGGTACATCGCGGTCCTGAAACTTTGGACTTGTGTGTCGGCGGAAAGACTGCGCGTTTCTTTCTTGCGCATGGTGACGGTCTGTGTGAAAGGAGTGGAAGTTTCCGGTTCATCCGCGGTGTGTTCCACAACAGTGTATGCCAGTGGTTGTTCCGCAACTTGTTTCCTGCCGACTGGGGCGTGGAGCTGGGATTACGCTGGGCTTACCTTAGCAGGTTGAAGCACGAGGGGGGGGCATGTGGTACCGACGGGTGTCCGAGGAATGAATTGGGCGACCCGGTGTTCATGAGCTATGGGGCCGGAACTGACGGGAAGGATATAGTGACGGACTTTGACCCGGTGGGGGATCCTCTGGTGATCTTTGCAAAGGAGCATTACGGGAAGAATCCTGATGTAAACTATTATGTGTTCGGACACAGGCATGTGGAGTTTGACCTGGTGATGTCGCGCAGCTGCCGCATGCTTATCCTGGGGGATTGTTTCAGACAGTACTCTTACGCGTGCTGGACCGGGGATGATATGGTTTTGGATAATTATAACTGAACAAAAGACTGTATATTATGACGTACACTTTGAAGAATGAGTGCCTGACGGTGTCGGTTAATTCGCTGGGGGCTGAGGTCGTCAGCGTTAAGGACAACTGCGGACGTGAGTTGTGGTGGAATGGCGACCCTGCCTTCTGGAAAGGGCACTCGCCTATCCTGTTTCCTGCATGCGGGGGATTGTGGAACGGTGAATATTCGTTGGACGGCAAGGTGTATATGATGCCTAAGCATGGTTTCGCCAAGGGTATGGAATTTGTCGCCGAAGGGGATGTCGCCGTATGTGACGGCGGGTGTTCGATTTCGCTCACGACAGAGGATAACGAGGAGACAAGGAAGTGCTTTCCGTTTCGCTGGAGGCTGACACTGACTTATACATTACGCGGTGAGCAACTGGAATGTGAGGCTGTGGTCAGGAATATGGGCGATGCTACGATGCATTACCAGATTGGAGGGCACCCGGCCATCGCCTTGCCGGACTTTGATATGGCGAGGGAGGGGGACATGAACGGGATTGTCGGATATCTGTCTCCTACGAACCTGACGGCTTCACGGCCTGTGAACGGTGTGAGCGTGGTTCGTGCAGGCGAACAGGGATGTTGGGGACCCGAGCGCTTTCATGTAAAGATGAATGAGAATGGATTGATTCCCATTTGTGTGGAGACGTTCTGCAACGAGGCTCTGATTTTCGACGGCTGCCAGTTTTACGGCATGGATGTGTACAGGGCTGACGGCACAACGCCGCTGGCTCAGGTGTACTTTGACGCTCCTGTATGTCTGGTGTGGCAGATGACGGACTTGCTGTGTCCGTATGTTTGCATTGAGCCGTGGTTTGGGCTTTGTGACCGCCAGGGGTGGTCGATGCCTTTAGACTACCGGCCTTATTCGCAGCATACCATGGCTCATGAGGAGAGTGGATTCTTCTTGTGGGGTATCCGCTTCTGCCTGTGAGTGCCGTAGGTGCTAAAGGGCTGCAAGGATATGTCTGAGTACGACGGTCGCTGAAATCTCGCGATTGGCGGCTTCGGGTATCACGAGGCTGTCCGGACTCTCGATGACTTCGTCGGTAACTATCATTCCACGGCGTACGGGCAGGCAGTGCATGAAACGGCCGTGATTGGTTACTGCCATCTGACGGGATGATACGGTCCAGTCCATCATAGTATGGTAGTCGTGGAGTATCTGTCCGTATTTTTCCGGACATGTAACACCGGGGCATGACCAGTTCTTGGCGTATATGAAGTCTGCGTCTTCGAATGCCTTTAGCTGATCGTACTCTATATGGGCATCGCCTGTGAACTTAGGATCCAGCTCGTAACCTGCAGGGTGTGTTATGACGAGGTCGACGTCTGCTGCGTTCATCCATTGTGCAAAGCTGTCCGGTACGGCCTGTGGCAGGGGTTTGGGGTGTGGTGCCCATGTGAGGACGACCTTGGGACGCGGTGTGGTCTTGTATTCCTCAATGGTTATGAGGTCTGCAAATGCCTGAAGTGGGTGTACGGTGGCCGTCTCCATTGCAAAGACTGGCTTGCCGCTGTATTTCAGGAACTGATGGTATATGGTTTCGGAATAGTCGTACTGACGGTCTGCAAGTCCTGCGAACGAACGTATGCCTATTATGTCGCAGTAGCTGGCCATGACGGGAATTGCTTCCAGGAGGTGCTCGCTCTTGTCTCCGTCCATTATGACTCCGTGACCGGTCTCGAGCTTCCATGCCCCGGCATTGACGTCGAGGACTATTACGTTCATTCCCAGGTTCTGCGCTGCCTTCTGGGTTGAGAGACGCGTACGGAGACTGTTGTTAAAGAATACAAGAAGAATGGTCTTGTTTTTCCCCATTTCAACGTATTTGAAACGGTCTTGCTTGATTTCGCGTGCCTCGGCAAGTGCTGACTGCAGGTCGCCCAGGTCCTGTACGTTGAGGAATGATTTCATTATGTGTCTGTTTTTTGTGTGCGTAGCGGCGGTGGCTGTCTTATGCCTTGCCATGATCCTTGTCGCGAATTTCGACTCTGCGGATCTTGCCTGATATGGTTTTGGGCAATTCATCGACGAACTCTATTATCCTGGGATATTTATAGGGGGCTGTCTCTTGCTTGACATGCCTTTGTAGTTCTGCGACGAGCTGGGGACCGGCCTGGTCTTCGTATTCCGGAGATAGTACGACGGTGGCCTTGACGACCATACCTCGCACGTCGTCGGGGACACTGGTTATTGCACACTCGACTACTGCGGGGTGTGTCATAAGCGCGCTTTCGACCTCGAACGGACCGATCCTGTATCCGCTGGACTTGATCACATCGTCGGCACGGCTGACGAACCAGTAGTAGCCTTGGTCGTCACGCCAGACTATATCGTTGGTGTAATACCATCCGTCGCGTATTGCTGCATGGGCCAACTGGGGGTTGCGGTAATATTCCTTGAACAGCCCGAGGGGCTTGCCGTCTCCTGTATATATGACAAGTTGTCCGTGTTCTCCTGGCGGGCAACTGTTTCCCTCGGAATCAAATACATCTACCTTGAACTGGGGATTGGGGAGTCCCATGCTGCCGGGACGAGGCTCGGTAAAGGGATAGGTTCCGAGGACGAGTGTCGTCTCGGTCTGTCCGTAGGCTTCATATATCATGATGCCTGTCTTCTCCTTCCATTCCATGAATACGCTGGGATTGAGTGCCTCTCCTGCCGTTGTGCAGTATTCGAGTGACGAGAGGTCGTACTTGGTAAGGTCCTCGCGTATCATGAAACGGTATACGGTGGGTGGTGCGCAGAATGATGTCACATGGAAACTGGACATGGCCGTGAGCATCTTGTCCGGCTCGAAGCGTCCGTCGAAATCATACACGAAGATGGTCGCCCCACAGATCATCTGGCCATAGAACTTGCCCCAAACGGCCTTGCCCCATCCTGTGTCTGCCACGGTAAGGTGCAGGCTGCCTGGATGGACATTGTGCCAATATTTGGCATATGACAAGTTGTCCGTGTTCTCCTGGCGGGCAACTGTTTCCCTCGGAATCAAATACATCTACCTTGAACTGGGGATTGGGGAGTCCCATGCTGCCGGGACGAGGCTCGGTAAAGGGATAGGTTCCGAGGACGAGTGTCGTCTCGGTCTGTCCGTAGGCTTCATATATCATGATGCCTGTCTTCTCCTTCCATTCCATGAATACGCTGGGATTGAGTGCCTCTCCTGCCGTTGTGCAGTATTCGAGTGACGAGAGGTCGTACTTGGTAAGGTCCTCGCGTATCATGAAACGGTATACGGTGGGTGGTGCGCAGAATGATGTCACATGGAAACTGGACATGGCCGTGAGCATCTTGTCCGGCTCGAAGCGTCCGTCGAAATCATACACGAAGATGGTCGCCCCACAGATCATCTGGCCATAGAACTTGCCCCAAACGGCCTTGCCCCATCCTGTGTCTGCCACGGTAAGGTGCAGGCTGCCTGGATGGACATTGTGCCAATATTTGGCGGTAAGGATATGGGCAAGGGCGTATGAGTGGTCGTGCATGACCATCTTGGGCTCGCCACTGGTGCCTGAGGTAAAGTACATGAGGAAGTCGTCCGTCACCTTGTTCTGTCCTTTCTGACTCTTGAACTTGGGTGCGAGCATGCATCCTTGCCAGAAATTCTCCCAATTCTGGGGCACGGCCGGCCCTATGCTGATACAATGCCTGAGTGACATGCAATATGGGCGCGCACGTATGACATTGCGCAACACGTTCATGTCTCCTACGGCTATTATCGCGCAGATGTCTGCCTCGTGACATCTATAGATTATGTCCTTGTCGGTAAGAAGATGGGTGGCGGGGATGGCTACGGCTCCTATCTTATGAAGGGCTACCATCGTTATCCACCACTCTATGCGTCTCTTCAGTATGAACATGACTTTGTCGCCGCGTCTGATTCCCAATGACAGGAAATAACTGGCGGCGGAGTCTGAATATCTTTTCAACTCGGCATAGTTGAAATGGCGTACGTCTCCTCGCTCGTTGGTCCATAGAATTGCTTCACGCTCGGGCTCTGTCTCTGCCCATGCATCGACTACGTCGTATGCGAAATTGAAGTCTTCTGGAACATTGACCTTGAAATTGTGCATAAAGTCCTCGTAGCTTGAGAACTGGGTCTGGGGTACGAATTTCTCTATCATTTGGCTGGCTGTTTTGTTTTTGGATGCCTGCTTCTTACCGGGATATGATAATTTTGCTCCTTCTGATGCTGAATGGCATAGTGCTATGAGAGGACCTTCCCGAATGAGGCGATGAAACGGTCGGCGTCCTCGTGTGTCATACATAACGGTGGAAGAAGACGGATGGTATTGGTTCCGGAACATCCTGTAAAGATGTGCTCTTCCTTGATGAGGCGTGTACGTGGCTCCTGATATGGCATGTCGAGTTCGATTCCTATCATGAGTCCGCGCCCGCGAACTTCTACGATGTGTCGGTTTCTTGCCTGTAGCGACTTCAGGCACGTCTGCATGTAGTCGCCTACGTCGCGGGCATTGTCGATGAGTCTCTCTTCTTCGATAATATCAAGGACTGCCAGTGCACCGGCACATCCAAGATGATTGCCTCCAAAGGTGGTTCCCAGCTGGCCATGTACTGGCTTGAACCTGGGTGATATCAATACTCCACCCATCGGATAGCCGTTGCAGATTCCCTTGGCTACGGTTATCATGTCTGGCCGGACATTGAGCCACTGGTGTGCAAAGAACCGGCCTGTGCGGCCATATCCGCATTGTATCTCGTCGCATATAAGTACGGTATCGTATTCATCACAGAGTCGTCTGAGCTGCTGCATGAATTCTGCCTGAACCATTCGTATACCGCCTACGCCCTGTATACATTCGACGATACAGGCGCAGACGTCTCCCTTTTCTAATTCGTGTCGCCATGCTTCTATGTCGTTGATAGGCAGGTGTGTCACGTGATGGTTGGCATTGACGGGGGCTATAATCCTGGGATTTGCCGTTGCCTCGACGGCAAGTGATGTCCGACCATGAAATGCTTTCTCGAGCGAGAGAATGCGGGTTCTTCCATTATGGAACGACGCGAGCTTGAGTGCGTTCTCGTTGGCCTCGGCGCCTGAGTTGATAAGGAACAGCTGATAGTCCTCGTAACCACTGACCTTGCCAAGCCGTCGTGCAAGCTTGCCTTGTAACGGGTTCTGGACGGAATTGCTGTAAAAGCCCAGTTTTGATACCTGTGCGGAGATTGCCTCTACATAACGTGGATGTGCATGGCCTACGGATATTACTGCATGGCCTCCGTATAGGTCGAGGTATTCCTGTCCGTTGCTGTCCCATACGTGACATCCTGCTCCCCTGTCTATCGTTATGTCGAATAACGGGTATACGTCAAATGGTTCCATATTGTTACTAAAATGCGCTGGCTTTCATGTTAAGTCCTGCCTTTTCGTCGAGGCCAAACATGAGATTCATATTCTGTACGGCTTGTCCTACGGCTCCCTTGAGAAGGTTGTCTATCACTGATGTCACCACTACCTTGCGACCGAAGACGTCGGCATGCACCAAGGCTTTATTGGTATTTACCACTTGCTTGAGATCCAATGCATTGTCGGTGTAGTGAGTAAATGCTGCATCGGCATAGAACGACGTGTATAGATTTGCTATGTCTTCGGATGTCACGGCCTGATCCATCCTGACGACGGCGGTTGTATATATACCGCGGGCAAAATTGCCCCGGTATGGTATGAAATCCAGGGTTATCCCGCCTGCTTCGTAGCCTTCTTCCAATGTGTCTACTATGTGGGGGGCGGACGCCGGCTTTATCTCGTTAAGTGTCTGGCATATTTCGTGCAGGTGTTGGTGGGTGAAGATCTTGTAGGTTGACATGTTGTCGCTGCGCCAGGAGAAATGGGTAGACGGACCTGGCTTCCGGCCTGCGCCTGTCGAACCGGTGATTGCATTGACGGATATGTCGTTGGTAAGAAGTCCTGCCTTTGCCAATGGCATGAGTGCCTCCTGTATGCAGGTCGCAAAGCATCCAGGGTTGGCGAGATGCCGGCAATTACGAATCTGTTCGCGGTGCAGTTCAGGCAGTCCATATATATAATCGTGGGGGCCACGGATACGGAAATCCTGAGCCAGGTCTATTATCCGGACTGATGTGGGAATATGGTGTTCCTGTATGAACCGTGCGCTCTTTCCGTGTCCAAAGCAGAAGAATACCACGTCGACGGCTTCCCATGGCATAGTGCTTGTAAACTCCAGCTCCGTATCGCCATAGAGGCCTGCATGTACGTCGTATACCTTGTGGCCTGCATTGCTTTCGCTGTGGGCGAATATTATCTTTGCATCCGGGTGGTTGAGGAGGAGCCTGATCAACTCTCCGCCTGTATAGCCGGCTGCTCCTAAGATTCCTATCTTAACGTTTTTCATCAGGATGTGCCAAATAGTATGCCCGTAGTGCCGTTGACGTCACCTTGATAAATCCCTTGGCATCTTCACCAGTCCATGCCTTTGCCGTCTCTCCGTACTCTCCGAGCTTGTTCCTGACAAGGTCGTTGGGTGAGTCTACGCCGACTGTCTGGAACAATAACGGACGCAGTTCCAGCTCTACCACTCCTGTCACATTGCGCTGACTGCTGGTCAGCATTGCCTCGATATCGGGCATAACAGGCTCCAGATACTGACTCTCGTGAAGGAACATACCATACCAGTTGGCGACCTGATCCTTCCAGTACTGCTGCCACTTGCTGAGTGTGTATTTCTCCAGGAAACGATGTGCTCCTATTATCAGCATTGGCGCTGCCGCCTCGAAGCCTACACGTCCCTTGATTCCTATGATTGTATCACCTACATGACAGTCACGGCCTATTCCGTAGGCTGCACCAATTTCCTCGACGGCCTGGATTGCGGCTATCCTATCTTCGTATTCCTTGCCGTTGACTGATACCAGCTCTCCTTTTTCAAAACCTAACTTCAGCACCTCCGGGCCTTCTTTTGTCGGATGCTTGAGGTATGCACTCTCTGGCAGTCCCTGTCTTGAATCGAGAATCTCGCCGCCACAGATGCTGGTCCCCCAGATACCTACGTTGTAGCTGTACTTTAACTTTGCGAAATCTGCCTTGAAGCCGTTTGCGTTAAGGTAGTCGACTTCTTCCTGACGACTGAGGTTTCCATCGCGTGTCAGGGTGATTATCTCTACTCCCGGACACATTACCAGGAATGTCATGTCAAAACGAATCTGGTCGTTGCCTGCTCCCGTTGATCCGTGTGCAATGGCGCCGGCTCCTATCTCGTTTGCATAACGGGCAATGGCAAGTGCCTGAAATATTCGCTCGGAACTGACTGACACAGGGTAGCAATTGTTACGCAGGACGTTTCCGAATATCATGTATTTCAGCGACTTCTCATAATATTCCTGAGTAACGTCGAGGGTCACGTACTTGACTGCTCCTAACTTATAGGCATTCTCCTCGTTGGTCTTCAGCTGATCTGGGCTAAAGCCTCCTGTATTGGCACAGGCGGCGTACACTTCATAACCTTTCTCCCTTGTCAGATACATTACCGTATAGCTGGTATCCAAACCGCCGCTGTAGGCGACTACTACCTTCTTCTTTTCAGACATATGTTGTTTACTTTTTATTCTATTCCTCTTAATACCAGTGTTCGCATGACATCCTTGATTACCTCAAGGCTGGTTGGCTCGCCTCGGTGTTTTTCCGGATCCCACAGCATGCCTGTGCATACACAGAATTTCCTTTGCTTCAGCTCAAGAATATCGTGATTAGTGCATCCCTGACATCCTCGCCAGAAACTTTCGTCATCCGTAAGCTGGCTAAAACTGACCGGCACATAACCTAACGCGGTGTTCATCTTCATTACTGCATCTCCGCTGGTCAGCGAGAATATCTTTGCGTGCGGCCAGCGGACACGTGCCAGGGTGAATGTATAGTCCTTGATGCGCCTGGCTATGCCGAGGCCCTGATAATCCGGATGTACTATCAGGCCTGACGTCGTCACGTAATGACGGTTGCCCCATGTCTCGATATAGCTGAATCCGGCAAAGCGCTCGCCATCCAATGCAATAACGGCCTTGGATTCCTTCATCTTTGTAGACAGGTAGTCATGGGTCCGCTCGGCTATTCCCGTTCCACGCCTACGGGCTGCCACACGTATTGTCTCCAATATCTCGTCAACATACTTTTCGTGGCTGGAATCTGCCACTACGATGCTTACACCAGCCGGAACGTTTGCCGTACGTGTATCATGCATCTCCTTAACCTCTGTCATATCCTGATTCTCAATTGAGGTAAAATGTCCTGCAGCGCGTGTGCAACATCTTCACGCCTTGCGTCCTCTGCCATGACTATCATAACTGTGTCGTCACCGGCAATAGTGCCAAGTATTTCCGGAATCGTGGTCTCGTCAATATTATAGGCAACAAGCGAGGCATGGCCGGGAGGGGTGTGCATGACGGCTATATTGCTACTGAATTCCAACCGCCACTTAGTCGCATTGACTTCCTCGCGCGTCTCTGCCGGATACACCTGTACTGACCCTGGGAGTGCATAGAGGCATTTGCCTGACCGTGTCCGTACCTTGGATATCCTGAGTTGTTTCAGATCTCGGCTCAACATGGTCTGTGTCGTCTGAAAACCTGCCTTGAACATCTCTGCTGACAACTGCTCCTGGTTTTCAATGGACGAATTTGCCACTATCATGCGAATAACTTGCAACCTTGCCTTTTTGTCCTGTCTCTCCATATCGATTATTTATGCG
>AUXO016002981.1_pt1 | contig 14156 bp, 13 predicted proteins | sample 768731 | NCBI WGS metagenome assembly AUXO01 (sample SAMN02715735, study PRJNA202380) | gut metagenome | biome: sheep rumen | host: Ovis aries | place: New Zealand: Palmerston North | reverse complement strand
CCGGGAGAAGCTGGCGGACAGATCCCGCAGGATGTCCGCTTCCGGGAACCGTCTGAATCTGCTGGAAGCGGCCGCTTTCGCGGTATCCGATCTGGCGGTGCTGGGTTTTTCAGCGGCCATGCTGGCCCTGATGCTCTGTCTTTTTTCTCAGGGGAATGTGGACTTCCTGCAGACCGTAACGGCCGTGACAGCCATGATGGGATCCTTTGGACCGGTCCTGGCCCTTTCCGCCCTGTCATCCGGTCTCAGTCAGACACTGGCCAGTGGAGACAGGGTGCTGGATCTGCTGGCGGAAAAACCGGAAACAGAAGAGATGATCCGGGGGGAAGCGCCCGATTTTACCGGTGCGCGGGTCTGTGATGTCACATTCTCTTATCGGAAAGACAGGGCAGAGCCGGTTCTGTCCGGCTATTCCGCAGAGATTCCCATGGGAAGGATCATCGGAATCCATGGGCCCAGCGGCTGCGGTAAATCCACCCTTTTAAAACTGTTGATGCGCTTCTGGGATACGGACCAGGGCAGGATTCTGATCAGTGATACAGATATACGGGAGATCAATACCTGGTCCCTGCGCTGCATGGAGGCCTACGTGACCCAGGAGACCAGCCTTTTCCATACATCGGTTGCCGACAATATTTCCCTTGGCAGCAGTTACGCGGATCGGGATCAGATCATCGAGGCGGCCAGGGCAGCTTCGATCCATGACTTCATCATGACCCTTCCGAAAGGATATGACACCATGGTCGGAGAACTGGGAAGCACACTGTCAGAAGGCGAGAAGCAGCGGATCGGACTGGCCAGAGCTTTTTGTCATGATGGCGCTTTCCTTCTGCTGGACGAGCCGACCAGCGCACTGGACGCCCTCAATGAAGGCGTGATCCTGAAAGCAGTCCGGGAAATGCAGGACCGCAGTCCCCGGACGATCGTCCTGGTCTCGCACAGAAAATCCACCCTGAGCATAGCCGATACGGTCATTGAGATGGCCAGCCGGGCTGATACCTGACTGGACAGAACAGGGAAAGCCTTTTCGCAGGAGGTATGATATGCTCCTGCGGGAAGGCTTTTTCGCGCTTTCAGGCTGCCGGTTCCCCCGGAGTGCGAAAAAGATCTTTCAAAAAGAAATGATATAATAAGTCAGAGGCCGTGTGATTACAGAAGGGAAGGAAAAGAAAACAGACCGTTGAATTGTCAGAACAGCCGACATGAGCTAAAATTGAACGGGAATCCTTATATGCGGACTGCGGTGTTCTGGAGCCGCAATGGATAGTGAGAAAGGTGGGACAGAGGATGGATTCTGATGCCTTATTTGCATGTTTCATAATCTTATGCCTTTTTGCAGGCGGGATCCTGCTCATGACCTGGTCCATCCGGAGGGAGGACGAAAGAGAAAAAAATGCCCGCAGCGACACGCGCATCAAATCTAACATGGTGAAGGAAAGGCCTTTAACAGATAAAACGGCCCGGGAAATATATATAAAAGAAAAAGCCGGAATAGAAAAAACGGACAAAGACAGAACGGAAGAAAAAAAGAAAGTTCCCCGGCAGCCGGCGGCCGGGACAAAAACAGCGGAAACAAAGAGTTTTCCCCGCATCATTTACAATTATTTTCCTCTGACCTCGATGGGGGAAGAGGAGCCCTGGGTATGCAGGGACTGTGAAGTAGAGAACAGCGCAGATCATAATGCCTGCTGTCTCTGCGGAGCTTCCAGAAAGACCGGCTGACCACCGGCGCTTCTGACACAGAGAGAGCGGCCGCTGCGGCGGTCAATCACGAAGAAAAGAGAGGTAATGTATGTTCTGTACAAAGTGCGGCGGCCGGATTCCGCCGGAAGCTTCAAAGTGCCCGAACTGCGGCGCGGACCTTCCGGTCATGGAATACTGCAGCGGATTCTGGTCGGAACTGAACCAGAATACGCAGTCCGGAGCGAAGGAAGAAATGACAGCGGAAGGACAGGAAGAAGTATGGGAGAGGGCTGATGGAACAGCCGCGGAAGAGCCGCGGACAGAACCGGAAGATGCCTTTGCCCAGGCCCCCCCTGTTTCCGGAGAAAGCGGGACTTCCGAAGCGGAAGACAGAAAATCTGCGGGGAAGCCTGCCCGGCCCGCCAAAAAGAGGTCCGTCCTGCGGTATATGCCCGCAGTCCTGGCGGCAGTCCTGCTTCTGCTGCTGGCGGGCAGTCTCTTCCACATTTCCGGACTTCGACGGCAGCTGCAGGATACAGAAGAACAGCTGCAGGCCCTGCAGGGTGAAAACGAAGTCCTCAGAGAGGACTATCAGCATCTGCTGGCTGAGTATAGCTTCCTGTATGTACAGGATATAGTCCGGAAGGAGGGAAAGAATATCTGGGACGCGGCAATGGAGACGGCGCGTCATGGAATAATGGCCGTATTCCAGGAAAACGAAGAAGAGATTTCCGGCGCGGAGAACGCGGAAACAGCGGAGCCGGCCGGGGAAGAAAATACGGAAACAGCGGAGCCTGACGGGGAAGAGAACGGGAATCCGGCAGATTTTTCCGACACAGAGGATACCGGTCTGACAGAGAGTGCCGGACAGGATACAGGGGAGCAGTCAGGTTCCTCTGTACAGAAGCGGAATACACAGGAGGCCTCCCCCAACAGTGAGGACGGGGAGCAGGAGGAAATGCCCCCCGGAGCGCCTGAGCACACATAAGGAACAGAGGAAAACGCATGGAAACAAAAGACCGGAACAAAAAAAGATGGCTGTATACCGCGGCCCTGATGCTGCTGCTCAGCGTCGCGTCTTCTTTCCTGCCTGTTCTTTCCTACCGTACGCAGGATGGACAGGTGTACAGATACAATCTGATCCAGCTGATCCAGGGAGGAGACTTTACCAGACAAGTCTTATATGGTTATACGGATACGGTCTACTGGGAGATCAACGAAGCCTGGGTCACGGCCTTTGCGGTCATCAGTGTCCTTTCACTGCTCTGCGCGGTCATCGGGCTGTTCACCCTGCGGCAGCAGCGGCCCAATATCATGCAGTTCTGGCTGACCATGGTCGGACTGGCCGGCACCAGCCTGCCGGCCCTGCTGGTACTGTTCGCGGTACTGGTCTTCCAGAAGGGATTCCCGGGTACTTTAAGCATCGGCCTGTATCCGTTGATTGCCCCGGTCGCTGCCATTATCAGTGTTGCGGCTGTATACAGAAGAAAAAACAAATATCAGGAGGAGCTGCGGAGAGAACTGCAGGCCAGAGGAAAGATCTGGCAGGCAGGAGAAAGTGACCTCTATTAAGAAGGGAAGGTGTGATTATGGGTAGCAATTATAAGCTGACATATGGCGTAGATCTGGTCTTTTGCATTGATGTGACGATGAGCATGGACCATATTCTGGATACAGTCAAAAAGAATGCCCTCAGATTCTATCAGGATTTTCAGGTCATTATGAAAAACAAGCATAAGAACGTCTCGGAGCTTCGGATCCGGATCATTGCCTTCCGTGATTATTATTATGACCGCGAGCAGGCAATGCTGGTCACGGATTTTTTCCATCTGCCGGACCAGGCGTATGGCGTAGATCTGGTCTTTTGCATTGATGTGACGATGAGCATGGACCATATTCTGGATACAGTCAAAAAGAATGCCCTCAGATTCTATCAGGATTTTCAGGTCATTATGAAAAACAAGCATAAGAACGTCTCGGAGCTTCGGATCCGGATCATTGCCTTCCGTGATTATTATTATGACCGCGAGCAGGCCATGCTGGTCACGGATTTCTTCCATTTACCGGACCAGGCAGCGGATTTCAAGGCCTGCCTGACAAGTATTGAAGCGTCCGGGGGCGGAGATGACGAAGAGGACGGACTGGAAGCGCTGGCCTACGCGATGAAGTCAAAATGGAATATGACCGCCCAGAAACGCAGACATGTAATTGTTGTATGGTCGGATGACGGGACCCACGATCTGGGATTTGGAAAAAGCGCCCCTAATTATCCTGCCAATATGGCAGCGGATTTCAATGAACTGACACGCTGGTGGGGCAGCAGGACATCGCCCGGCGTCATGGATGAGTCGGCGAAACGGCTGATCATTTTCGCGCCCAATAAAAAAAGCTGGAATAAGATCACGGATAACTGGAACAATGTGATCCAATACGAGTCAGAAGCGGGTGACGGCCTCGCGGACTGTGACTATGAGCAGATCCTCAGCGCGATCGGTAATTCAATATGAAGAAGGAAAAACAGAGACAGTCGTTCCATGATATATTTGACGGCCAGTTTGTTGTTTCCGCGGAGATTTCCGGCGGAAAGGGCGAAGACAGCTTTTGCTGCTCCCGGGCCGGAGACGCGGCCCTGATCGGCGTCTTCGACGGATGCGGAGGACTGGGTGCCCGTCAGTATGATCATTATGAAAAACATACAGGAGCTTATATCGCCTCCAGGCTCGCCAGCGGTGCCGTCTATGACTGGTTCCGGGGCGGGAACGGAAAAGGCCGGCACGGCAATCTGACAGAAGAACTGCGGGAGAGGACTGCCGGGGCTTTACTGCTGGGAGAGCAGAAAGGCGGCAGCGCCCTGAAGCTGCGCGGTGCCATGGTACGTGATTTCCCGACAACGGCGGCAATCGCGCTGGCGGAATATGGAAACGGTGAGGTTACGGTGCAGTCGGTCTGGGCAGGAGATTCCCGTGTTTATATTTTGAATGAAAACGGGCTGAGTCCCCTGTCGAAAGACGATACCCACAGCCGGGACGCGTTTGAAGATTTAAGGGACGATCCTGTACAGACCAATGTGCTGTCTTCCGACGGCCGGTATACCCTGCACACGAGCCATGTGCGCCTGCAGGGTCCCGCGGCAGTGGTGGCTGCCACGGACGGCTATTTCGGCTATTGGAGGACCCCCATGCATTTTGAATATTTCCTGCTGGATACCCTCCGCAGATCCGGATCTCTGTCTGAATGGAAACAGAGGCTGCACAGCGAAATACAGGATGTAACGGGGGATGACGCGACCATGGGGGTCATGCTGTTCTATTTCGGGACTTTTGGAAATCTGAAACAGTATTTCGCGGACAGGCACAGGAAACTGGCAGAAGCCTACATTCAGCCGCTGGCAGACGCCTATACGGAAGAGAAAGCCAGAGAACTCTGGCTGACCTACCGGGACGGGTATGAGCAGTACATAAAATAACGGGGTTATATTCCGATGGCGGAAATTATCAATCACTATGAACTGATCCGGCCCTTTCAAAATCAGAACGCCGGCTTTTCCAGGTGGACCATTGCCCAAAAAGGCGGGATCCGTTTTTTTATAAAAGAATTCATGGACCCCAGATATCCGGACGAGGTATCGCTGGACAAGGATCTGCGGATCGAAAGGATCCGGGATTGTGAGCGCTTTGAAGCAAAAAAATATGAACTGTACAGGGATATCAACGAGGCGTCCGATGGAAATCTGGTCAGAATCGCAGAGTTTTTCCGGGTTGATTCCCGTTATTATATGACAGCCAGATGGATCGAATCGGATGGGCCGGATTTTGCCCGGATTGCCTGGCTGCCATTGCAGGACAAGCTTCTGCTTTGCAGAACAGCCATCCACAGCCTGGCGGCCCTGCACTCGAAACATATCATCCATACGGATATCAAGGATACCAATGTGATCGTCCATATGTCCAAAGGGGGAAAACCTGTCGCCAAGATCATAGATTTTGACGGCTGCTTTTACGAGTATGACCCTCCGGAGCAGGAAGAGGATCTGGAAGGGGATCAGGTCTATCTGTCACCGGAGGCCTGTATGTTTTTATGCGGAGAAGAAGCCGTACTATCCTGTAAGATGGACGTGTTCGCAATGGGCCTTTTGTTCCATCAGTATCTGACCGGAAAACTGCCCGCGTTTGATACGGATGCCTATGATTACGCCCACGAAGCGGTCCTGGATGATTTTGTCCTGAAAGCGGATAAGGAGGCGATCCCGTCACCCCGGCTGCGGGAGATCATTGAAAGCATGCTGCGTAAAGATCCGGAGCAGAGGGCCGCGGCAGCAGAGGTCTATTCCCGGCTGACGGCCTACTGCCTGGAGCATTTTCCGGATCAGACGCCCCATAAGGAGGATGATCATATCCACCGGCCGGAGGAATCCGAGGAAGGCAGAAAAGGACCGGTCAGCGTTAACACGAAGCTGAAATTTTCGAGCGATTTTTTCCGGGAAGCAGGAGATTTGTAGCCGGATGACCTCCGCGCGGAGACAAAAAACGCGCGGAGGAAATATTTTATCCAATATCATACTATACCTATAGGAATTACAAAATATGTTCTTGACAGGCAGGACCGGGGATGTTAAGATACAGCCATAGCAAAAACAGATAAATCCTAATTGAATAGTAGGATTAGAACGGAGGAAGGACAATGGCGAACATTTATAAAGGAACAATCGGACTGATCGGAAATACGCCTCTTGTCGAGCTGGTCAACCTGGAACGGAAACTTGGGCTGGAAGCGAAACTGCTGGCCAAACTGGAATATTTCAATCCCGCAGGCTCTGTCAAAGACCGGATCGCTGCGGCCATGATCGAGGACGCGGAGAAGAAGGGACTGCTCAGGGAAGGATCCACCATTATTGAGCCTACTTCGGGCAATACCGGCATCGGCCTGGCTTCGGTCGCGGCGGCAAAGGGCTATAAAATCATTCTGACCATGCCGGATACCATGAGCGTAGAGCGAAGGAATATCCTCAAGGCATATGGAGCCAAAGTCGTACTGACCCGGGGCTCTCTTGGCATGAAGGGGGCCATCGAGAAGGCCAATGAACTGGCCCGGGAGATTGAAGGCTCTTTTATCCCTGCTCAGTTTGATAATCCCGCCAACCCGGCCATCCATGCGGCGACCACCGGTCCGGAGATCTGGAAGGATACAGACGGCCAGGTCGATATCTTTATCGCGGGCGTAGGTACAGGCGGCACCCTGACCGGCGTGGGCACGTATCTGAAGAGCCAGAAGCCCGGCGTTGAGATCATCGCGGTCGAACCGGCCGGTTCTCCGGTCCTTTCCCAGGGCAGGGCCGGCGCCCACAAGATCCAGGGCATCGGCGCGGGCTTTGTTCCTTCCGTGCTCAATACCTCCGTATATAACAGAATCGTGACCATTGAGAATGAGGATGCCTTCAGGGCTTCCAAGAGTCTGGCTGTGACGGAGGGCATTCTGACCGGTATTTCCTCCGGCGCCGCTCTTCACGCGGCCATCCTGGAGGCGCAGAAGCCTGAGAACAGGGGCAAGACCATTGTCGCCCTGCTGCCGGACAGCGGTGACAGATATTATTCCACCCCTCTTTTCATTGACTGACCTGCCGGCCCTGGCAGCGGTTTCCATCCGGCGGCAGCCGCCGGAGAAGCAGAGAGTATAAAAAGGACAGAACCGGAGGATGCGGACATTTCTTGTCTGCGTCCTCTTTTTTTGTACCGGAGAAAATGCGGTCTGCTTATGTTATACTGGATTTTGTCATCAGGAGAATGCGCAGCCAGATCCGGATCTGCCGCAGGTCCGGAAGGGCGCGTCCAATAGAAAGGGTACCAGAACAGAAAGGAAACAGCCATGGAACAGATATTACCGGTAAGGAACCAGGTCCCGGAGGAACTGACCTGGAAACTGGAAGATATTTATGAAGATACGGCAGCCTGGGAAGCGGATGTGCAAAAGGGCCTTGCCCTGGCCGGAGAGCTGGCCGCTTACGAAGGACAATTTGTCCGGGATGCGGAGACCATGAAAAAGGGCATGGACCTTTACGCTGCCTGTATGGAGACTCTCTACAGCTTTTCTACATACGCGTCTATGAAATATGATCAGGACACGGCCAACGCGGACAATCAGGCCCTGACCCTCCGGGCCCAGAGCGCTGAGGTACAGATCGCGGAGAAGCTTTCCTTTATCGAGCCGGAGATCCTGTCCCTGTCCGAAGACCGTCTGGAGGAATATTACAGGCAGGTCCCGGACCTGCTGCGGTACCGGGTCTCCATCAAAGAAGTCATCCGGACCCGGGACCATGCCCTTTCTACGGAGATGGAGCGCCTGCTGGCTTCCGCCGGTGAAATGGCAGCGGTCCCCTATAACAGCTTCAGCATGCTGATCAGCGCCGATCTCAAATTTCCATCTGTTACGGGACCGGAGGGAGAAACGATTACGATCAGTAACGGCCGCTTTGTACCGCTGATGATGTCCCCTGACAGAGCCCTGCGCAAAGAGGTATTTGAGAAATTCTATGAACGCTACCGGGAATTCCGCAATACCTGGGCCGCGCTGTATGATGGTCAGGTCAAACAGCAGATATTTAATGCCAGGGCCAGAAAGTATGCCTCCACCTTTGAGGCGGCGGTCGATGGCAATAATGTGGATCCTTCCGTCTGCGACAACCTGATCGAGAGCACCCGCAGGGGACTGGACAAGATGCACCGTTATGTTTCCCTGCGGAAAAAGCTGCTGGGGGTCGATGAACTGCATATGTATGATGTCTATGTGCCTATGGTGGCGGACTATCAGAAAAAGGTGACCTATGAGGAGGCAAAGGAGATCTCTCTCCGGGCCCTGGCGCCCCTGGGCGAAGAGTATCTGCAGGTGGTCAGGGAAGCCTATGAGAACCGGTGGATCGATGTGGTCGAGAATGAAGGCAAGCGGGGCGGTGCCTATTCCACCGGCGTATACGCGGTCCATCCTTATATGCTGCTCAACTGGGCAGATACCCTGGATGATGTCTTTACCCTGGTTCATGAGATGGGCCACTCCATCCATACCTGGTATTCCAACCGGAAGCAGAGCTTCCTGGATTCCAGGTACAGGATCTTTGTGGCGGAAGTGGCCTCTACCACGAATGAAGTCCTTCTGCTGGAATATCTGCTGCAGCGTGCCGGTTCAAAACAGGAAAGGGCTTACCTGCTCAACCACTATCTGGATAATTTTAAGGGGACTCTCTTCCGTCAGGTCATGTTCGAAGAATTTGAGCGCAGGACCAACGCCATGGCCGAAGCCGGACAGCCCCTGACAGCGGACGCCCTCTCCGCGGTCTACTATGAACTGAATCAGCAGTATTTCGGGGAAGATATGGTATCGGATCCCCTGATCGCCTGTGAATGGTGCCGGATTCCGCATTTCTATTACAACTTCTATGTATACCAGTACGCGACCAGTTTCGCGGCGGCGGTCGCCATTGCCCATCGTATTCTGGAAGAGGGGGAGACGGCAGTACGGCCTTACCTGGAATTTCTTTCCAGCGGCTGTACGGATGATCCGGTCAGCCTGCTCAGGATCGCGGGCGTGGATATGTCCACCGGCAGGCCGGTCGATGAAGCTTTGGAGGTCTTTGACAGGGTGATTTCGGAGCTGGAAGCGCTTTACGCATAAAAAGGCAGGAAATGCGCAAATAATTATAAAAAGGAATCTTTTCCGGCGGCACGGACAGGTGTAATATAAAATACAGATGGATTAGGAGACAGCCCGGCCGGCATGCACTGCCTGCCGGCCGGTACTGTCAAAAGAAATCAGGGAGGTAAGGAAATGAAAATAGGATTTGGAAGTGACCACGCGGCACTGGGCCTGAAAGACGCCCTGCTGCAGCATATGAAGGAACGCGGATTTGAATGTGTGGATTTCGGTGCTTACAGCCCGACAGAGAAGGTGGATTATCCCATTCCCGGCAGAAAGGTGGCGGAAGCCATCAAACGTGGTGAGATTGACAAGGGCGTTCTGGTCTGCGGAACAGGCGTTGGCATTTCTCTCGCGGCCAACAAGGTTCCCGGAATCCGGGCCGGCGTCTGCAGTGAACCCTACACAGCAAAAATGATCGCCGAGCATAATAACTGCCAGATCGTTGCCATGGGCGAGCGTGTCGTCGGCGTAGAGCTGGGCAAGATGATCTGCGACGCTTTCTTTGACGCGGAATTCCAGGGAGGCCGTCATGCCCGCCGGGTAGACCTGATCTGTCAGGTAGAGCGTGATTACGGCTATGCCGACAAGATGCCCGCAGACGCAGAATAAGCCGGCAGCTTCTGTATCAGATAAGCAGGACAAAGGACAGCGAATGTCTCCGCAGGGGGACATCCGCTGTCCTGTTTTATAACCATTACGGCGGAGGACAGATTCCGGGGTCAGAATTCAAAAAAGGAAGCAGGCAGCGCGCGGGCATAGAGCATGCGCCGGGCTGCTTTTTCCATGGCCTGTTCCTGCGCCCTTTTTGCCCGGATCAGCAGGTCCGGACCTTCCGGGCGGCCGGCATTGACCAGGAGACCGGCGTACCGGATGGCCTGGTCCAGCACCTCTGACAGCTCTTCTTCCTCAAGCAGGTCGCCGTGGTATCCGGCCAGCCGCAGGCAGGCTTCGATATATTCGGGGGATTCCCTGTCGGCCCGGGCGGCCTCATAAGCCTGCCGGTAACAGGCAAGCGAAGCGGCCGCGTCATAGCTGCCTTCCGGATCCCGGTAAGCGTCGCCCTGCGCCAGCAGGCGCCTGACGGAATCCCGCCCGGTTTCCTGTCTGTCTGCTTCACTGCCGCAGACCATAGGGAAGAGATCCCGTGTCAGATAGACGGGACGTTCTCCCGGAAAAAGAAGGATGCCGGGGCAGTGATCCCGGCTGCGGACCTGCCGGACCATGGCTTCCAGTGTCATGGCCTGCAGCTCCGGCCTGTCTTCCTTATATGCCCGCAGCCAGCCGGCCGGACCGCCTGTCTCCGGGGAAGCGGGCAGACACGCGGGGAAGGTCAGTCCCGCGGCGGCTGCTTCTTTCAGGCATGCCAGGACCGGCATGGGGTCTTTCTGACCTCCTTCATAAAACAGATCGATTTCCTTTTGCAGCTGAAGCCGCAGTTCTGCCGGATGCACAGCTTTTCTTCCTCCAATCTTTCCGATATAATCAATAATAGCACATCACCCTGTAAAAGTATTGAGACAGAATGCCGCGGAAGCCCCGCCTGCGCGGGGACAGCGGCCGGACAGAGGAACTGAAATGGCAGCCAGGAAAAGAAAAAAGACCGCCCGGAACGGGAACAGGACCGCCGGCGGCAGGGATGAAAACCGCACAAAAGAGTACGCGGGCAAAAGGCCGGATATCCCCCATCTGGGAAAAGAGCAGTCTGATAAAAAAGAAGACGGCAGGAAGCGGATCTTTGAGATCATCCAGATCGGCCAGACAGAAGACCTGCCCAGCCGCCTGTTCGATCTGTTCCTGGTGCTGGCCATTGTCCTCAACATATCCGCTCTGATCCTGGAGACCTTCTCTGAGCTGGAGTCTTATATGCCGGTCTTCAAGGGCATAGAAGTGGCCACGGTCGTGATCTTTACCATTGAGTACGCCCTGCGGATCTGGACAGCGGATTATCTTTATCCGGGCAGCAGCCATGCCGGCGCCGTCCTGAAATTCCTTTTGTCCTTCGACGGGATCGTGGATCTGCTGACCATTCTGCCTTTCTTTTTCCTGTCAGGCTTTGCGGCCTTCCGCATCCTGCGGGTGGTCAGGATCTTCCATCTGTTCCGGATCAACGCCTACTATGACTCGTTCAATGTCATTACCACAGTTCTTGCGGAAAAGAAGAACCAGATCATCTCGTCCATCCTGATCATCGTGATTCTGATGGTCGCCTCCTCCCTTTCCATGTACAGCGTGGAGCATGACGCCCAGCCGGATGTTTTTAAGAATGCTTTCTCCGGAATCTGGTGGAGCCTGGCGACCGTATTTACGGTCGGCTACGGCGATATTTATCCGATTACCCCTCTGGGCCGCACCCTGGCAGTTCTGACGACCTTCCTGGGCGTGGGCGCCGTGGCCATCCCGACAGGCATTATTTCCGCCGGATTCGTGGAGCAGTATACACGCCTGCAGCGGGATATTACCGCATCCCAGTATAAGAATACGACGGAAGTCATTTATGTGGATTCCGATTCGCCCTTTTGCCGGATCACCATAGGGGAGGCGGAAGACAGCTTCGGTATCTGTATATCTGCCGTGATCCGCCGGGGCAGTGTCCTGGTCGGGGCCGACGATATTATCCTGGAAGCGAAGGATACCATTGTCTGTATCAAACTGTGAACCGGGAAGTCAGACTTCCGGTTCACGGCCCTGGTCCATGGCTGACACCATTTTTTCTTGACGGACAGGACAGGAATGTTAAACTGTTATATTGACAGCTGAAACACAAAAGCAGGAGGATTTTATGAAAAAAGCAGCCATGTGGACATTTGCCATACTGATGATCTGCACCCTGATGACCGGATGCGGCAGTTCCGCTTCAAAATTTGCCGGATCCTATACGGGCGCAGTGGATATGACCGATGTATACCGTCAGGAATTTGAGGACTTCACAGGCGTCTCCTCAGAGGCGTCCTGCAGCGTGGATGTCACGATTACCCTGACAGAGGAGAACAAGGAGACTTCGTTTACCATGTCTGCGGATCCCGGGACCATCAGGCAGGCCATCTCTGATGAAATCGACAGCCGTGCGGAGGAGGTTTTCAATGCCATCATGGAGAGCATGGACGTGGATCCGGAGCAGTATCCCCAGATCGTGGAGACTATGGATGAATATGATTCCGTAGAGGATATGCAGAACGCGGTCATTGAAGAAAAAAAGGCGGAGATTGAAGAAAAGATCGATGTTTCCGAATATGAGAAACTGCTGAACAGAACCGGTACTTTTGAATATGACAAAGAGAAAGGTGTCATTACCCTGCTGGACCAGTCGGAGCCGGCAGCTTCCATAACGGTGGAAGACGGACAGGACGGCGGTAAAACCTATACCCTGCACGCGGGAGACCTGGAGACCGTCCTGACAAAGGAAGAGGCGGAAGAAAGCAAGTAAAATCCAGGATCGGACCCCTTTATCATGATCAGAGAATTTGAAGAGCAACTCCTGCGCAAGGGCTACGTGCGTACGGACAGCAGGCCGGAATGGATCCACATATATATTAAAGAGGAAGCGGATGCCGCCGCGCCGGGCGGCTGGACTGTCAGCCGGGTCGTGGCCTGCGTGGACCTGAAGAAGGATACCGGCCTGGTCAGTGAGCAGATCCCCATTATCCGGAGCCGGCTGGGGCAGGCCTATCGTCTGACCAATGCCTCCATGCAGACCCTGTTCATCCTCTTTTCCGCAGATGTGGAGAGCGGCAGGAAAATCAGTACGGAAAATGAATATTGCTGGTTCGTGGACGAAGTCCATAACCGCCTGATCCTGTTCGAGAATCAGCCTTCGGATTTTGACGGCCTGCGTCAGACCGCGGAGGAGATTACGGCAGCCGGGACATCCGGGACAGGCAGACGCGCGCAGGAGCGTCCGAAACCGTCCGCGGTCCCTTCCGGAAGCTGGAAGGAGGCGGTCCGCTGGGCCCTGGTCGGACAGAAAAAGCACTTTGTTACCTGCGCCATTGTTGTGATCAACCTGATCACCTATCTGGTCCTGAGCCTGGGCGGCAATCTGGAGAATTCCGACTACATGATCCGCGTCGGCGGCATGTTCCCGGAACTGGTCCTGGGCAGCGGCCAGTGGTGGCGCCTGCTCACATGCATCTTTCTCCATTTTACCCCTTCCCATCTGCTCAACAACATGATCATCCTCTATTTCCTGGGAAAACAGCTGGAAGAGGCAGTGGGAAGCCTTCGCTTTGCGCTGATTTATTTCTGCTCCGGGTTTGGCGGGGCCATGCTGTCCCTGATCCTGATGGTCCGGAACGGAGAGATGTACACGGTATCTGCCGGCGCATCCGGCGCCATCTTCGGCGTTATGGGCGGCATGTTCATGGTCATCCTCCTGCATAAAGGACGGTACAGGGGCATGAACATGCAGCGGATGCTCTTTATGCTCTTTCTCTGTATTTATGAAGGACTCACTTCTGCAGGGGTCGACAACGCCGGCCATATAGGAGGCCTGCTGACAGGAACGGCCGTGACCTTCCTGCTGTACGGTATTCCCTTTCTTTATGAACAGCACGAGAAACAGGAGAAAAGTTGAAGAAAAAGACATACAGCTTTTTCGCGACCATCGCGAGAATGAAATATATAGAGCGCTGGGCCCTGATGCGCAATTCCAGGCCCGAGAATCTCAGTGAGCACGCCATGGAGGTGGCCATGATCGCCCACGCCCTCTGTGTCATCGCCAACACGCGCTACGGACGGCATCTGGACGCCGACAGGGCGGCCCTGATCGGCATTTACCACGACGCCTCCGA
>AUXO010071285.1_pt1 | contig 14156 bp, 12 predicted proteins | sample 768731 | NCBI WGS metagenome assembly AUXO01 (sample SAMN02715735, study PRJNA202380) | gut metagenome | biome: sheep rumen | host: Ovis aries | place: New Zealand: Palmerston North | reverse complement strand
ATCGCGGGGTAGAGCAGTTGGCAGCTCGTCGGGCTCATAACCCGGAGGTCGTAAGTTCGAGTCTTACCCCCGCAACCAAATAAAAGCATTGAAAGTTCTTAATTTTCAATGCTTATTTTTTATATAAATTATTTCTACTGATCAATTTTTATTTTAAACTAAATGTGTTTAATATTTTTTCGAAATCTTCCGTCCACTTTGCTCGGCTTTGACCATATACCCAGAATTGTGCAAAATACACTTTATCATTATTTTTAGTTACAAAATTAAATTCTGTATCATTCTTATTTCCCCATTGTTTTCCTTTGCTATTTGGAGAAACATCAACTTCTCTCATTAACCATTTTTGTCCATTTACATTTTTATCAGTAACTGATCCAATATTTATATCATAATAGTCAGAATAATATGCTATTGCATTACACATTTCATTAACACACACCTCTGAATATGATGCATCTGATACATCTGCTGCATCAAATGATGTTATATATACACAATAATATTCTACTCCTTCAGGTGCTTCATAGCAATAATATACATATCCACTAGAAACTCCTGCCTGTATATCATATGGTAAATCATATTCCTCTTTATAGTTTTTTGGTAATCCATATATCAAATTATCTAGTTCATATTTGTTCATACTAGCATCTATACGATTCACCTCTGTATTTGTTGTTTTAACATATTTATTAAATTCAGTTTCTTTATTACTTGATACTCTAAATACTTCTCTAATTTTTTCTTGAATTTGTGTCCAAACATTATATACTATATCATATGTTCCATCATCTCTTAATTTTAATCTTGCTGCAGATTTTAAACATATAACAGGTCTAATGCCAGAAGTTTCAGTATGATTAATATTATTATTTAATGTTTTTTGAAGTTCAAAAACAGAATCTCCATTGTAGTCTGAATTGCTTGAAATCCAAGCTTTTACTAAAGTTTCTGTTCCTTCACTCTCTAAATTATATAAATCTTCGTATGATGTCTTTTTTGATACATCATATTGAATATCTGATAATTTTAATGAAGAAGAAATTGTTTCATCTTTTTCAAATTTAACTTTATATCCATTTGTTCCTAATTCACAAGTTAATTTATTATCATAAAGTTTATTATATGAACAAACTAGCATATCTATAGATGGTGAAGCTACAGCATAATCTGCTGCAACATTTTTAGCATACTTTTCCCATTTTTCTGTATCTACTAAATATGCAACTGATTTTACATTGTTATTTGTAGATTCAATGTTTTTTTGAGACCATAATAAATATTTAGAATATTTACTTTTATTTACATCTTCTGATCCTTTATACTCATCGATACTTTTTGACAATGTTACATCTTCTGCATTTTTGTCTGAAATTAGATAAATATTTGAATTATCTGTATAATAGATACGCCATTTTAAATTTCCATCAATTCCATCACTTTTATAATTTACATATTTTCCATATATATCATATGGATTTTCATTTCTTGTATCTTTTCCAGTAAGACTAACAATAATAACTATTACTACTACTAGTAATATAAAAACTAATGCTCCTATTAATACTTTAAACTTATTATTTGCTTTTTTTACTTCGCTCATATTATTTATTCCTTTACTATTAAATTTTTAGTGTATTTTTGATTATCTCAAATTCATCTATCCATTTAGCTTCATCATTAATATATGGTGATACAAATTGTACACAATACCATCTGTTGTTAGCATCTAGAATATAATAAAAACCTTTAATATGACTTCCATACAAACTATTTATTCCAATTTTTTCTGATTCTGCTTTTTGCCATGATCGTCCATTTATTTCTACCTTTTCTACCTTAAAGCTTTTACATTCATATTCATCTGTAGATGTCCCATATATGTCTTTAATAAAATCATCTATTTTGTCATAATTTTTATATGCTTCTGTTATATAAAATGATAAATTATATTGTCCATCATATACATAGCCTTTATTTTCTTCATATGAAAATGTTGAAGGCACTTGATAGCTCAAGCCTCTTGATAATTCTTTATTTCCTTCAACCAATTCATAATCTGAAAAATGATTTTCTTCATCTTCTTTTTTTGTAAAAATATTTTTTACATTCCTTAATTTGTTTAATACTTTAGTCCATAAATTGCTTACTATTTCATATGTACCATCTTTGTTTTCCTTAAACATTACATCTGATTTAAGTTCTACAACCGGTCTTATTCCAATTTCATTTGTATAATTTTCATTATTATTTAATGTATCAGATAAAGAATAAATCATATCTGTATTATCTGCTGAAATTCCAGCAATCCATGCTTTTGCTATTTTATTTGCTGAATTATCATTATAGTAATTATATAAATCTTCATATTGCGTTTTTTCAGTTATATTATATACTAAATCTGTCAGCTTAATTTGTGAATTATATGATACTTCATTTTCATATTTAATTCTATATCCATTATTTTCAATTACATATTCTAATTTAGTATCATGCACATTATTATATGATTTAACAAACATCTCTATTGGCGTTGCTCCAATTGCATAATTTGCATATTTATCATTTAAATATTTATTCCAATTATTTGTATCTAACAAATATTTAACTGAATTTAAGCTATTACTTGAATTATTATATTTTGTTATATAACTAAAATATCTTTGTACGTTTTTATTATCTATATTTGAAGTATTTTGTTTTACAATTTCTTTAAATGATAAATTCTCAACATTTCTATCTGGAATAATATAAACATTATTTTCATTTGCATATATTATTTGCCATTTTATATTCTCATCTATTTCATCAGTTTTATAATTAATATATTTTCCATATACATTATATGCAGACTTATCTCTTACATCTATATATATTCTTGAAAAAATATATGTTATTATTCCAAATACTATTAAACAAATTAATAATATAACCACACTTATTTTTACAATATTTTTAGGTGTAAACTTAAATTTTTCTTTTTCTTCTTTTGGTCTATCATAAATATGCCATGCCGGAAATTCATCCTCTTCTTTTTTTATGCTTTTTTCTTTGATACTTTTTTCTTTTAGACTTGTTTTATTTCTTTGATTTTTCTTTTCTTCAAAAATAAAATCTTCTTTATTATCAAATATTCCAACAGTTCCACTTTGATTTTCTATTATTGGTGCAGTAGAATCATATTCTTCATTTTCTGTTTGATTATTTTTAAAATCAAATAATTTTTTAGGATTTTCAATTGAGCTATATATTTTTTCTAATTCTCTTTTCAAATCCTTGGCACTTTGATATCTATTTTGCACATCAAAATTACATGCTTTTAATATAACATGAGCAATATCACCTGTTGCATTTTTAGGTAGAGGCATTTCAAAACCTTGTACCCTTTTTATTACAGCATTTTCTCTATCTGATGCTGTAATTTCATTTGGGTAATTTGGTAAAAATGGTAATCTATTATAGTTAAAATATTTATATAACATAATTCCTAAAGAGTATATATCAACTGTTTTATTTCCTTTTAAGTTCTTATATAACTCTGGTGCCATATAATTTTCGGTACCTCTTCTAGACATATTAGAAGCTGTACTTTCTATCTGTTTTGCTACTCCAAAATCACCAATTTTATATATACCTTTACTATTAACAAAAATATTATCAGGCTTAATATCTCTATGTACAACATTATGTTCTTCACAATCAATTAATGCAGAACTTACATCTATTGCCATTTTTATTATTTCTTTATCTGTTATATCATTGTTTAAGACATAATCATCTAAATTATTTAATAATTCCATTCTAATGTTAATTGTTCCACCAATCCCATTTTCATTTGGAATTATTTCATAATCTTCTATTCTAACTATATGGACATCATCTTTAAATCTTTCCATAAATTTTATTTCATCTGTCCATTGTTTTAAATATTTATTATAATATTTTTCTATTTCAGGAATCGACATTCCTTCTGTTTTTAAACTATTGATTTCATGAGATGTTTGTGGTAGTTTTATTTGTTTTATTGCAGAGTAGGAAACTTCTCCATAATAGTCTACTTTTTTTGCTTTATAAACTCGTCCATAAGATCCTTCTCCTAATATAGATTCTTCCTTCCACTGACCATCAAAAAATGTTACCTCGTTCAATTTTTTCCCTCTTTTTTCCTTTTATTTAAAATGCATTACTAATCTTTTTTTCTGCATTATCAAATCTATCTGCTGTGTGTTCTAGGTAATTTTTACAACCATTTAGTCTAGAACTATAATTTACTAATATATCTGCATTTACTATTTTTAGCATATCAACTAATCCAACATGCCAATATAGATCTTTTATTTTGTTTTCTACATTAGCTAATCTATTATTAACATTTCGCAATCTATTTGCATATACTCTTAAAGTGTCTGTATTCATATCTAAATATGGATTATTAAATGCATATCTATATGATCCCCAATATTCTTTTAAAAATGAACTTTTTATTCCTCTAAAACATGATAAAAATTTAGCACATGCATTTTCTATTATGTCTTTAAAATCATTATATTTATCCATTAAGAAGAATTGAATAGATGTAATTATATATTCTCCATATTCTTCAAAGAATTTATATCCATAATATATTACTGCTATTACAACTACTGCTGCAATTATATATGGAATAGCTGGCGCTATAGCAGTTAAAAATGGAATAAGTGCTTTTGATACAAATTCATATACAACAAGTATAAATCCTGGCGACATAACACATTTTTTTAGATTTTCTATATCTTCATCTGTTATAGTCATTGATAAGTTATTTATTTGTTCATGATTGCCATTCTTTGCATCCATATATAAAGCTAAAGCCCATGCTCCAAAAAACATTAAAACAGTTGTTGCTTCTGAATTAAGATCTTCATCTAAATAGTTTGTGAGTATATTAGACATCATAATTGGTGCACTAGCATATGTATTACAGTCAAGCATTCCTTCAGAATTAAAATCTAAACTTCTGGTATCATGACAAGTGAAAGTATCGAAACCTAACTTTTCTCCAAAAGATGCTTCGCTTTTATCTATTTTGGTTGGTGTTAATGCATCTCCATCAAACATATATACATTTGGATATAGTACTGTTTCTCCAGGAAGACTATTTAGGCATCCACCTACTAGACTCCATTTATAATGAACAATATCACTTTTACTCATCATTGTATTAATTTGATTTTGATGTGCTTTAATGTATTCATCTGAAAAACCTGGTCCATCAAAACTAACACATTTTTCAATTTTAGATTCAAATTCAGTTCCAGCACACATTACTGTAAAATGCTGTGCCAAATTTCCTCCTAAAGAATGTCCTGTAACACCTATTGAATTTGCATCTTTTAATGTTCCTTGATCTATTAATTTTTGAATATATTGTTCTGCATCTCTTTGTTGATATGTCTGTTTAGAATTTAGAAGTCCTGCATCTGCATTTAACCAATCATGAAGAATATTTTCTGGTGAGTCCAAAGATTCACTTCCACGAAATGCAACAATTGCATCTCCTTGACCTTTATCAATTGTACATGCAAAAAATCCATCAACTTTGTTTGAATCTTGAATATCTAATATTTTCCATTGATATGCTTCATCTGATAAACTTAATAGTTTTTGTTTTTGTGCTTTTTCTAATTTAGATGTTTCTATTACGGTTCTTAAATCTTGTCCACTTTTTTCACCGTTTTCATCTGCTACTGCACGCACAATTTGTTCAATTGTATATGTTCCACCGTTTTTTTCATTTTTTGCATCTAGTTTATCTATTCCTTTTTGTAAAATATTTAAATATGCAATTTGTGTTGAATCAACCAATTCTTTATCAGTATATTTCATTTAAAATCTCCTATTACTTAACTATTCTTATTTCATTTGATATTATTTTTACTATATATTTTTTTAATAAATCTTTATTATTTAAACCAATACTTTTTAAATCAGTCATAAATTTTGATTTTTCTTTATAACTTTCAAATTCTTCATCTTTTATTTCATATATAAAGAAATACAAATCATTAGCTTTATATTTTTGATTTATAGAATTAAATATTGTATTTATTTGATCATCAGAAATAGTCCCACTAATAAAAATATCAGCAAATATTTCATTATCTTCTAGTTCAACTCTATTTATTATTTTTATATTATTATTCGAAAAAATATCTTTGATATCTTCTTCAATTTTACTACATTCTTTTCTTTGAGAATAATTATCATCAAAATCAATAAAATTTGTTTTAATCATTGAATCAAATACTATTTTTTTATTTTCTTTTGGTGAACAAACAAAACTTGCTGTATCACATGTTCCATTTCCAATTCTTTGACCAAATGTATTGATTTCAAATTCTTCATTATATTTTTCATTTAATTTTTCTAGCATTTTTTCACATATTTTTTTATTAATCTCATCTATATTAATTATATCTTTTAATTGCATTTTTTATCTTCCTTTTCTAAAATAAAAACATTACCATAACCATCTAGATTCTTCTATTGAAGCACTTTGTGCATCTTTATATTGATCACTTGCAAAACGTAAACTAGCAGCATAGTTTTTAAGTGACTTTTTAAGTTGCCCTGTTACTGCAGATGAACCTCTTGCTTCTTCCCATTTTATTTTAAATTTATTAGCATCTGCATGTTTCCAAGAAGCTGATGTAAGTGAATCTACCCAATCATCTGCTTTTTTCATATTTGAATTTAATTTTTCAATATATGTATCTATTGCATTTGCTGCATCTACTAAATCATTATGGTTTACTTTAATATAATATCCCATTAAAGCTCCTTTCTATTTAAAAGCACTTACTCCACTATCATTTTTCTTTTCTGTAGTTTCATAGCCACTTGCAATTTCTTCATCTAGATATTTAACAAAAACTTGCATTGCTTGATATCTTGATGTATTTCCATCATCAAAATATGCGTCTTTTATTTTATTAAATTGATTATAGGCGTCTGTTCCAGCTTTTCCACACCATGATGAAAAAACTGTATTCATTTTATTTTTTACATCTCCAAAATTATTATCAATTGCTTTATTAATTGATGCTAAATTAATAGCAACATTTTTGACAACATCTGTATTAACATGTATTTCACTCATAACAACACCTTCTTCTTATTTTGCTTCATATCCTTCTTTTAGGTTATTTTCATCAACTGTATCAAGCATATTTATAACTCTTCTATAATTTTGTGAAACTGAATCTATGACATTTGCACATTTTTCTTGTCCTATATTTCTAAAGTTTCTTCTTACTCCATTTGATATGTCATCTAATTCCCCAACTATACTTCTTAATTCACTTTGTATAGATTCAATTTCAGATCTTGCATATCCCATAATTATTTCTCCAATCTATTATTTAAATGCACTTGACAAATCAGTATTTGCCTTTTCTGCTGAAACATATCCTGATGAAACTTGTTCTCTTAAGAATGTTACATAACTTGATATTATTTGATCATATTTGTTTGAATATTCTTCCTCAAATTTTTGAAATGCTGTATTACTTTCTGAATAAGCTGTACTGCTCCAATAATTTCCTAAATTTTTCATAACCTCTGATGTTGTTGTTAATTCACTTTTTAATTGTTTATTTAATGCTTCTAATTCATTAGCAATAGAATTTACTTCATCTGTATTAACTGTAATTGTTCCCATATTTTTATTTGCAATATATTTTAACTATTTATATATTGCTCTCCTTTCCTTTTATATTAATTTTGTAATTTTCTTGCATCTTCTATATTTGCATCTTGTCTATTACTATAATTTGTTCCTTGCTCTGATAATGTCATAGATACTGTATTTAATTTACTTGCCATATTATCCAATTCTTCTGTAAATCCTTTTATTTGATTAACATATGCTTGGTTGTCTTCTCCTGCCCATGCATTTCCCATTGTTGTTGCTTTTTCCATTAATGAAGCTGCTATTTTCTTGTATTTTGCGCAACTTTCACTAATTCTTGATGATGCTTCTTGTAATTTTTGTGGTTCTACACTTATTATTTCTCCCATTTTCTTTTTCGTATGATTAAATCATACTCTCCTTTCTTTATTTTTTTATATTAATATCAATTTTGAACCATTTATTAAATTTAGTTCATAAACTGATTTATTAATATCTAATACTTTTCCTGATGCAGCATCACATAATACTGCATCAGATGTTTTTTTATATTTTCCTTCTAATATGCTGCTAAACATTTCAGATACTAATTCTATTACCTCATATATTTTACTTGTTTTTGGTACAAATACATCAAATTTTTCATTTGCTGCTGGTACATTTATTTCAATAATTACTTTATTCATTTTAATTATCTCCTTTAGATAATAATTTTATTTTTACAGGTTTTCCTTTTATTATACTATATCCGAATTCTTCAGATAATTCTTCATTTCTCATATCTGATGTACGTTGAGATAATGGATCAATTTCATATTGTTCAGTAATTCCTGATCCAACCCATATACCATTTGATTCTGTTACTAATTCAGAATACCATTCTTTATTTTTATATAATGTAGTTTCACGTAACATTCCTGTAAGAATTATATGAATATTAGCTTCTTTAACTATATGAGAAAACATATCAGTAAATTTAGCTGAATATTTTTCGTCAAGTTTTGAAACTAAATTTGAAATATTATCTATGATAACAAATTTATCTTCGTAAGTTGGAATTTCTTTTCCTTCTTCTTTAGCATCTTTTATACTATTGCATCTAAAAACTGCTTCATTAAATATTTCATCAAATAATTCTTCACATGTTTTTGCTGTATTTGCAGTGTTTTCTGTATTTAATCTTTGGAAATAATCAAATACATTAACCTCATAATTTTGACTTCTTAAATACTCTATAAATGCACTTACATATTTTCCATATGAATTATCTCTTGATAGTATTCTTGATACAACTGATTGACCAAAATCAAAATAATTAATTTCTAATGAATTTGTTTCAACTCCTATTGGAATTACTACATTTTTAATTGTTGCATTTTCCCTCAAGAAGTCTATATCTACTTTGTTTGGTAATACAGGAATTTTTCTTGTTTTGGTTGTTTCTCTATATGTAAGATCAGTACAAAAATCTCTTATATAATTAATTTGATTATCTTTATCAGTAATATTTGCTGTTTGGAATTCATATAAATTGTCTAATCTAACTAATCCTCTACCTCTATATTTGGCAGGATATAGTCCTTCTGTTCTTCCTACTATAGTTGAATAATCTTTCTCATCTTTTAATTGAAGTGTTAATTGTGTATTAAAGTTTTGCAATATTCTATATCTTACTCCAATATCTGATGTAGCTGTTATAATAAAATTAATTCCATATTTTGTTCCTTCTCTTACTAAGATTGCAAAGTTTTCTTCATAAGATTCATATAAATCTTTATATGCTTCATAATTATGTATTATTACAACTATATTTTGTAATTTAGTATTAGATTCTTTATTATATAATCTTAAGTCTCCACCATAATCTGATAAGAGTTTCTTTCTTTTCTCTAATTCTCCTAGTAATAGTTTATATAAATTTGTAACTTTTTCTTTTTCATAACTAAATACTACATCTGCTACTTGTGGTGCTTTTTCAAATATTTTTAATGATTCTGATTCAAAATCTAAAACATATAATCCTAAATCTTCTGTATGATAATTTTTAATAAGTGAATATATCATTGTATTTAAGAACATATCTTTCCCTGAACCAGTTATTCCAAATAAAGCTATATTTCCTGATGTAGAAATATTTAGTTCAAATGGCATTTGTCTTTGTTTAGCTGGATCATCATATTCACCAATTAATGCTTTAATTTCATTTTTATCTTTTTGAATATCATATTTTTCTTCAATATCTTTTAGATAAATCACAGGTTCTATTGGTGGCAACCACATTTGTTTTATTTTTATATTTTCTTCTTTAGCTAAATTACATAAATATTTCGTAATTTCATCTAATTGTTTTGGTAAATTATCTTTATCTTTGCTACTTAAATCTATTTTGCCTTCTTTAATTATTCTTCCTGTTTTATCAATAATTTGAATAGAAGTATCTTTCTGAGTTTCAATTTTGTCCGAAGGTTTATATGGTGCACCTGCCCATGCCGATTGTCCCATTTCAAATGATTCATTGTATCCAACTTGTAAATAAAATCTTCCTGTTTCTTTTATTTCAGCAGCCTCTGGTCTTTTTAACATATCAATACTATCATTTCTATCTTGTACTTTTAAGCATATTTTAAATCTTGAGTTACTCCAAATTTGATCATCTACAACTCCACTTGGCTTTTGTGTTGCTAAAATCAAATGTACTCCTAAACTACGTCCTATTCTTGCTGTACTAATTAATTGTCCCATAAATTCTGGTTGTTGACTTTTTAATTCTGCAAACTCATCTGATATTATAAATAAGTGTTGCAAAGGTTCATCTACTACACCATCCCTATATAATTTCTGATATTTATAAATATCTATGTTACTTACATTTATTTTTTTACTTGTTTCTGCAAATATTTGTTGTCTCCTTTTTAATTCACTTTGTATAGATATTAATGAACGATTAACTTCTGAACCATCTAAATTGGTTATTATTCCTGCTGTATGTGGTAAGTTTTCAAATGCTTTTGCCATACCTCCACCTTTATAGTCTATTAAAATAAAAGCAACCTCATTTGGATGGTAATTTATAGCTAGTGATAAAATATATGTCATTATTAGTTCTGATTTACCAGAACCTGTCATACCTGCAATTAATCCATGTGGACCTTGAAATTTTTCATGTAAATCTAATTTAAATATCTCTCCTAATGTATTTATTCCGATTGGTGCTTCTAGACTTTTAGTAGGATTATTTTCCCTCCATCTACTAAATACATTTAAATGTTCTATTTTTCCTACTCTATACATTTCCAAAAAAGTAACTAAATTTGGCAATTTGCTTACTTTTCCATCTGTATCTAAATCTAATTTTATATTTGCTAAACATCTACTTAATTTTTCAGGATTGGTATCAACCATTATGTCTGGAGTAAATTTTATTGATTGACCTGTAATATCATTTTTATCTCTAATTGTTGATTCTGATTTATTTAATTCAACTACTGTACTACATTCTTTTGGTATATTCCTAAATTCATCAAAAAATGTGATTAAACTCATATTTAGATTTCTTTTTGCATTTGAAAGTTTTTTTATTATTTCAGATCTCATTGTCAAATCTTTGCTTAATGCAAAAATAACATAATATGGCATTACTTGTTTTATTTCATCATCTTGTAGTTCTCTTCTCTTTACTATTTCATTTTCAATATATGTTGAAACATCTTTTTCTTCATTTGAATTAGTAGCAATAAATCTAAAAGACATATCATTATTCCAACAATGTGGTAACCATTTTACAAATTCAAATTCATTTTCTTCTGATTTATCATATATAAATACCATTTTAACTTCATCATAGCTATAAAGTGCTGATATCTGTGTTATTAATCCTTTTGCAAATTCAATTATCTCTTTTCTATTTTGTCCTATAATACCAGACATATATGCTTCAAAGAAGGAAACTATTATTGGAACATCTTTTATTATTTTAGGTGTTTCTCCTAGCAAATATAGTTGTTCATCAAGTTCATCTGTATTAAGTTCAAACTGTCTTTGCTGATAATTAATATTTGCTTTTAATTCTGTTTCACCTTTACCAACTCGTAATTTCAAAAAATCATCTTGATCAATTGATCTTTCCCATAGTTTTACATCTTTATTTAAAATTATATTTTCACATTGTTTGATATCAATATAATTTTCTTCTAATATTGCTTTTTGTCTTTCTACTTCTTCATTTATATGTTTTTCAATCATTTGTAAATATGCTGTATATTTTTCTTGACGTTCTTTTTCTTTTTCATTCATTTTTTTCTTTTGATATTTTTTTGTTGCATTTGGCCATAACATTGTTCCAAGCAACATTCCTGCTGAAGAAATTAATGCTGGAATTTGAAATGTTGCTAAACTTGTAATTGCTGTTACCATAGTTCCCATTCCCATTGTAATTGAAGGTCCAACTGTTAGTGCTTCTGGCATTTCCTCATTTTTTTGATTTTTGGGTGCAGATGAAATGTTTAAATTAAATGTCTCAATTGATTTTTTAAAACGTGGACTTCTATAAAAATATTCTTCTTCTTCAATTTCATCAAAATCTTCATCATTAGTCATTGTTCTTCGTGGCATCTCAAAATCTTTTAGACTACTTGAATGAACTTCTACATTATTATCAGGATTATTATATGCTATAAAATTTCCTCCTATAATTATCTTCAATCCCATAATATAGATTGTATCTCCAAAGTTTAATTCTCTTATTTTTACTCTTTTATTATTTACAAATGTACCATTTGTACTATCTGAATCTATTATAGTCCACATTTTATTTTTAAATTGTAAAACAGCATGTTGTGATGATGCAAATTGGCTTTTATACGTTATTTCATTTGATGGATTTCTACCAATTGTAATTCTTGCTTCTTGATCTACAATTACTTTTTTTCTGTATTGTTGTCTATTATCTGTAACAGGTTCTGTATATATAATCATATTCTTATTTTCTTTGAGATTTTTTATATGATATATTTTAGACTCATCTATAATTTGTGATTGTATTTCTTGTTTTCCATTATTATAGTCTAAAATTCTCATATTTCTATTTGATTTTAAAATCCAGCTTTGACCATTACCTTCTATTGCTATTAAATCATTTATCCAATATTGTCCATCCTTTTTTTTAGGTAATATAATTGACGAAACTTGTTCACTTGAAATTAAATTTACAATCATAATATTTTACTCCAATTTATTGTGATTTTTTTGTTTTTATTCTATCATAAAACATATTGTAAGTCAATAATATCAACGTTCTTCTTACAAGATAAAGTCAATTAACTATAACTGATTTTAACAAAAAAACTTAAATCTATTTAGATTTAAGTTTTTATTTTATTATATTCTTTTTACTGCTAATTTTGCATTAATTCTTTTTATTTCATCCTCATGTTCATTTAGTCTTCTATTTACCTTTTCTCTATCTATATCTTGTTGCATCCATGTTTTTGCAAATTTTTCATTAAAATTTGCTACATGTTCATCCATAGTATCTTCTAATCTTTGTTCCATTTGATTCATTTCATATCTTAATTTATTTTCCACTTCATCTATTTTATCATTTAGCTTCTTTTCTACTCCATCTATTTTATCATTTAGTTTCTTTTCTACTCCGTCTATTTTATCATTTAATTTCTTTTCTACTCCGTCTATTTTATCATTTAGTTTCTTTTCTACTCCATCTATTTTATTTGTCAATCTCTCTTCTGTTTGTTTTAAATCAGATCTTACATCATTTATAGCTGTAGACATAGATATTAGTAATTTATCTCTTTCATTATTAGTCATATTGTCACCTCCAATCTTCTAAAGATTTTAATTGAATTAAATTTCTTTAATATAAATAATTTAGAAAAAATTTTTTTGAATTAAATTTAAAAATAAAAAAATGTATAGCAAAATCGCTATACACTTATGTTATCATATATATTATTATTATTCAATATTATTAGTCAAAATTTATCCATTTTTCATCGCAAAATTTGACAGGTTTCTACATTAATAATTTTCTGCTTTTACTTCAAAGTAGCTTTGTGGATGATTACATACTGGGCAAACAGCTGGTGCTTCTTTTCCAATAACTATATGTCCACAATTTCTGCATTTCCAAATCTTATCTCCATCTTTGCTAAATACAAGTCCACCTTCTATGTTTTCTAATAGTTTTCTATATCTTTCTTCATGCTCTTTTTCAATTTTTCCAACTTCTCTAAATAGAAATGCTATTTTTGTAAATCCTTCTTCTTCTGCTGTTTTTGCAAATCCATCATACATATCTGTCCATTCATAATTTTCTCCATCTGCAGCATCTTTTAAATTTTCTATAGTAGATGGAACTTCTCCATCATGAAGTAATTTAAACCATATTTTTGCATGTTCTTTTTCATTTAAAGCTGTTTCTTCAAATATAGCAGCTATTTGCTCATATCCATCTTTTTTAGCTTTA
>AUXO012321134.1_pt1 | contig 14158 bp, 4 predicted proteins | sample 768731 | NCBI WGS metagenome assembly AUXO01 (sample SAMN02715735, study PRJNA202380) | gut metagenome | biome: sheep rumen | host: Ovis aries | place: New Zealand: Palmerston North | reverse complement strand
CTCCTTACCCTTCCTCTCAGTGTCTTTGCCAATGAGAGAGACTCTATCGGGCAATCAGTTACCAAGCCCGAAACGAAAGATAACATGTTGAAAGTTGACTTGTCTTTGCTCACCCACGGTGAAACTCGCAATGGAGGATTGCCTCAAGGAGCCACGGAAGACAAGACTAATTTCATCATGGGTCGCGAACGATTGGTCATTGATTACGAGAGACCAGGATTGGAGACGAAATTAAATATCCAGCATAGTGGCGTTTGGGGACAATCGGGCAAAGGAGCATTCAACGTATACGAGGCATGGGCAAAGATGAGTGCCAAGAACGGTTTGTTTGCCCAAGTCGGAAGACTTGCCCTTGCGTACGATGATGAACGTATTATCGGCACTAACGACTGGGCGATGGCTGCACTTTCCCACGATGCATTACGCGTTGGTTACGAAGGACATGGACATAAGGCTCACCTTATCTTGGCATATAACCAAAATGCCGAGAATGTCAATAATGGCGGTAGTTACTATGTCAACGGAGCTCAACCATACAAGTCATTGCAAACGGTATGGTACCATTACGACATCCCGAAATTCCCATTGGGCGCATCATTGCTATTCATGAACATCGGAATGCAAGGCGGTGATAAAGAAGCTAACGGGCATACCGAACATCAACAATTATTAGGTGGATTCATCCAATTCACTCCCAAGCATTGGTCTATAGAAGGTTCGTATTACCACCAATTAGGCAAGAACGAAGATGGCATTAAGATTGATGCTTGGATGGCAAGTGCAAAAGTCATGTATATCCCATCAAACAAATACGATTTCCAGGTAGGTTATGACTATTTGAGCGGTGATGAACTTTTTGCCGTTCCCGCTAAGGGAAAAATCGGAGTGATTCAACACAAAGTCATCAAGGGCTTCAACCCCATTTATGGTTCTCACCATAAGTTTTATGGCGCTATGGACTTCTTCTATGTCAGCACTTATGTTAACGGTTTTACGCCTGGATTGCAAAACACGTATTTCGGTGCATCCTATAAACCTTTCAAAGGACTTTCCTTGCAAGCCAGTTACCATTATCTCGCCATGGCAACTCAGTTGATTGACATTGAAAAGACACTCGGTCACGAACTGGAAATACAAGGCAGTTGCAAATTTACCAAAGACATTAGCTTATCTGCAGGTTTCTCTTACATGACAGGTACTAAAAACATGGAGAAACTAAGACGAGCAAGTAGCGATGGTAGACTCCGTTGGGGGTGGATTTCCCTCAATATATCTCCAAGACTTTTTACAACAAAATGGTAATTACCAATAAACCTAAAAACACAAATAAATGAAAAACTATTCACCTTTATCAAAAGTACAGTATGGCATCTATGCTGAATGTGTCGGTCATGCTGGCGAAATTTGCTATAACCTTCCTTATTTATATATATTAGACAAATCACTCGACGAGGAACGTCTGCGTTGTGCCGTCGAGGAAACCGTAAAGGCTCACCCTACCCTATTCACGCGCATAGAACTGAATGACGAAGGCGAACCTGTACAATATATAGAAAACGAAGATTGGACGCTTACGATTGAAGATGTTGAGGACATCGAAAAATGTATTCCTCAATTAGTAGTTCCTTTCAACATCTACGGCGACCGTCTTTTCCACATCCATCTATTACGAGACGCCAATCATCTCTATCTGTTCCTCGACTATCACCATATCATCGTTGACGGAACTTCCATGAGTATCCTACTTCATGACATCAATGATGCTTACAATGGAATAGCCATTGAAGGAGAATGCATCTCATTGGCAGAGATAGTGCAAAAAGAAGTGGAAGACAGAAAAACACCAGCTTTCGAAGAAGCCAAGCAATGGTTTGCCAATAACTTCGATTGTGGAGATACCTACACACCGCTCATTCCTGATGTAGAAGAAATCGAACATACCGAGGATAGTTTGCTTCGTACGCTCTCTATCAATATGGCTGACGTGGATAATTTCTGTCAGCAACACGGCATTTTCAAGAGTACTTTGTTCACACAAGTTTACGCGTATTTGCTCGCCAAGTTCAACAACGAACAAGAATCTCTCTTCAATACCGTTTACAATGGTCGTTCCTACAAGCAAATGGCTCATACGATAGGTATGTTTGTCAAGACATTACCCGTTTATGCCAAGTTTACCGTAGAAACCACAGTATTGGAATACTTACAAGCAGGACAAGAGCAAATGAGTGGTTGTCGTAAGCACGACATCTATTCGTATAGCGACATTGTTGAAGACCTCAAATTACAAAGCAATTCCGTCTTCGCTTGGCATGGGATGTTGTTTTCCGATAATCAATTAGGCGGAAAACCCATGAAGACAAGACGTATTGGCAATAGTACGTTAGACGCATCCCTTTATTTGAAGGCTTTTATCCTCAACGACCAATTCCAAATCAAGGCAGAGTATAATTCCAATGAATACTCAAAGATGCTTATCGCGCAATTCTTGGAAAGCTATGAAGCCGTATTAAAAGGATTCCTTACCAAAACTTATTTGCGTGACATCAAACTTTCTACTGCTTCACAAGTGGAATTGCTTGACTCATTCAATCAAACCGACTTGGATTACGACGATACGCAAACCATCGTTTCGCTTTTCGTCAAACAAGCAAAAGCCACTCCGCAAAACATTGCCGTGGTTTACAAAGATAGGAAATACACATACGCTGAGGTTGACGATATTAGTAATCGTATTGCCGCATTCATTCGCACCAAGGATTTGCAATTGGAAGATGTGGTTTCCGTACTTATCCCTCGTTGCGAGTGGATGGCTATTGCTTCACTCGGTGTATTGAAAGCTGGTTGCGCATACCAACCACTTGACCCCAGTTATCCAAAAGAACGACTCAACTTCATGATGCAAGACGCGAATGCGAAATTGCTCATTGCCGATGAAGAATTGCAACCTATCGTTGATGAATATAAGGGCGACGTTCTTTTGACAAAAGACATTCCCCAATTGCCAGAGGCAGCATGTCCTGATGTTGCATTAACACCCAACAATCTTTTCATCTTGCTCTATACATCTGGTTCAACGGGCATTCCTAAAGGTTGTCAACTTATCCATGCCAACCTTGTAGCGTTCTGTCATTGGTTTCAACAATTCTACGATTTACGGGAAGAGAATCGTGTGGCAGCATACGCCAGTTATGGCTTTGATGCGTGCATGATGGATTTGTATCCAACACTAACATGTGGAGCTGCCGTTCATATCATTCCTGAAGAAATTCGCCTTGACCTGATTGCCTTGAACGATTACTTTGAGAAAAACCAAATCTCGCATTCGTTCATGACCACACAGGTGGGTTATCAATTTGCTACAAGTATTGAAAATCATTCATTGAAATATCTCTCAACGGGTGGAGAAAAATTGGCTTCTCTCACACCTCCTGTAGGTTATAAGTTCTTAAATGTATATGGTCCTACGGAGTGTACCGTCTTCATAACATGCTTCCTCGTGGATAAGAAGATGAAAGAGATTCCCATCGGAAAACCACTTGACAACATGCGTCTATATATAGTAGATGCACAAAGCAATCGCTTGCCTATTGGAGCGGCAGGTGAATTGTGGGTAGCTGGTCCACAAGTAAGTCGGGGATACTTGAACCGTCCAGAAAAGACGGCTGAAGTATATATTACCAATCCATTCACATCCGAAGAAAAGTATAGTCGTGTTTACCGAACGGGTGATATTGTTCGTTACTTACCTGATGGCAATATCCAATTTGTAGGACGTAGAGACGGACAGGTGAAGATTCGTGGATTCCGCATCGAACTCAAGGAAGTGGAGAGTATTATCCGCGAGTTTCCAGGTATCAAGGATGCAACGGTGCAAGCCTTTGACGAGGACGGTGGCTGTAAATTTATTGCCGCTTACATCGTTAGCGACCAGCAAATAGACATTGAGGCACTCAACCAATTTATCTTAGACGAGAAACCTCCTTACATGGTACCAGCCGTGACGATGCAGATTGACTCCATTCCATTGAACCAAAACCAGAAAGTCAACAAACGTGCGTTGCCGAAACCAGAAAAGACTGCGATGAAGCCAGAAATTACGGAACAAATTCCGATGAATGTATTGGAGCAGGAAATCCATGACATCATTGCCGACATTGTCAATAATCATGATTTTGGCGTAACTACCGTTTTGGGATATGCAGGACTCACGTCTATTTCTGCCATTAAGTTGGCCGTACAAATCAACAAGCGATATGGCGTTTCCCTTGATTCCAAGTCATTGGTAAAAACGGGAACGTTGCAAAGTATCGAAAACGAAATCCTGAAAAAGATATTATCAAGCGGAAGAACAACAGAGACTTCGAAGAAAGAGGAAAAGGAAAAATTAACAAGTGTTCCTTTGTCGTATGCACAAACAGGTGTTTACTTTGATTGTCTGAAGAATCCTACTTCTACGATTTACAATATTCCTTACTTACTCACTTATCCAGCTGGGACTGATGCCTCGCAATTAGCTTCATGCGTGAAACGAGTGGTTGAATCACACCCAGAATTGGCCGTTCATTTCTCTACGCAAGGGGAAACCATCGTACAGACATTAGCGGATAGCGTACCAGTTGAAGTGCCTATTTCCGAAATGACGATGGAACAACTCTCTTCTTACAAGAAAGAGTTCGTACAACCTTTCAACTTGCAAAAGGCACCGCTCTATCGTTTAGAAGTAGTGAAGACTGAAGAGAACGTTCACTTATTGATGGACATTCATCATCTTATTTTTGATGGTGGTTCGGCAGACTTGCTCATTCGTCAGATAAATGAGGTGTTGGAAGGAAAGTCGATTGAAAATGAAACGTATTCTTATCTTGATTTCGTTTCCGACCAACAAAAAGCAGAGGAAACCGATGAGTTCCGTGCTTCTCAACAATTCTTTGCAGAGAAACTTCAAACATGTGAGGGAGCAAGTGAAATTCCTGCCGACTTACTGAAAACAGACCAGCAAGGATTGATTGGTGAGGCGGTATGCAAACCTGATTTCGACAAGGCTACGGCATTCTGTCGCCAACAGGAAATCACACCCGCTCACTTATTCCTTGCTGCTACCGCTTACGTCGTTTCACGTTATACCAACAATCGTGAAGTGTATCTCTGTACGGTTAGTAGTGGTCGTTCTAACTTAAAGATTGCCGACACGGTAGGTATGTTCGTGAACACGTTGGCTTTGGGAATGAACATCGATGATGTTTCCGTAAGTGAGTTCTTGAAAAAGACAAGTGAGACATTCGACGAGACCTTACGCCATGAGGATTATCCATTCGCTCGCATTGCCACAGATTACGGATTCCGTCCTGCCATTGCCTACGCTTATCAAGTTGGTGTGCTCTCTGAATATACCGTGAACGGGAAAACCATTCAGCAGGAATTGTTGGAATTAAACGTTCCGAAATTCAAGATTAACATCAAGATAGAGACGCGTGGAGTCGTTGTGCAATATGATGATAGCATTTATACCGAACGATTGGCTAACTCAATGGCGGAAAGTATTGTTGCCGTTGCTGAACGAATGATGGAACAACCAAATACTAAGATTCGTCAACTTTCCATCGTAAGCAAGAACCAGGAAGAAGAACTATCTCATTTGCGTCAAACTGCTACGGGAGATGCACCATTCAAATTCTTCCATGAGTGCATCAGTCATTTTGCAAAAACACAACCAGACCAAGAGGCGTTGGTGGCCATTGATGCAAAATACACATACAAGGAGATGGACGAGGTAACTAACCACATTGCTGCAGCCCTTCATAAACGTGGTGTTGTGGCACGCGACCGAGTGGCATTGTTGTTACCACGTACCAGTAGATTGATTCTATCCCTATTTGGTGTTCTTAAGGCTGGTGCTGCTTATATTCCTTGCGACCCTGAATATCCCGCTGATCGTATCAAACTGATTTTGGAAGATAGCGAAGCTCGTTATATTATCACTACGGCAGATAGAATGGAAAGTGTTCCAGCCGATAAGGCGATAGATGTGGAGACGCTGATAGCTGATGGTCCATGTCAATTGGAAGATGTTCAATTAACGGGTGACGACCTTGCTTACTTAATCTATACCAGTGGTTCTACGGGCAGACCAAAGGGTGTGATGTTAAGACACGAGGGTATCTGTAATTACCTCTATGGTCATCCCGCCAACGTATTTGCCAATGGCGTACTTACAGACGCAAAACGTGTGTTGAGCGTAACCACCATTTCATTTGATGCCGCCTTGCAAGATATCGGTATGGCTTTCTTCAACGGCAAGACGCTTATCGTTGCTACTGAGGAACAAGCAAACAACCCTCTCGACTTGGCAACGCTCATCAACGAGCAACATATTAACATGGTATCAGGAACACCATCACGTTGGCAAACATGGTTGACCAGTCCTGATTTCTGCGAAGCTATTTCACATATTAATATATGTAGGGCGGGTGGTGAGAAATTTTCTGACCAATTGCTTACGCAAATGCGTAGCGTTACCAAGGCTCGTATCTTCAACTGCTATGGACCAACGGAAATCACCGTTGCTTCCAATAACAAGGAACTGACGAATGCTGAAATCGTTACCGTTGGTAAGCCTCAACTCAACGTGAAGGAATTCATCGTTGACCAAGACGGAAACGAATTGCCCGTTGGCGTAGTTGGAGAACTATACATCGGTGGTCGCGGTGTTGCACGTGGCTACAACAACCTTGAACAAATGACGAAAGAAAGATTCGTAGACTATCATGGTGAACGTATCTATAAGTCGGGCGATTACGCCAAGTGGTTGCCTGATGGCGACGTTGTCATTCTCGGACGTACCGACCATCAGATTAAGTTGCGTGGACTTCGTATAGAATTGGGCGAAATCGAGAATGTCATGCTGAAGGTGAAAGGTATGAAGAAGGTGGTTATCCTTATCCGTAAATTGAACGATAAGGAACACCTTTGTGCATACTATACCGCTGACCGTGAGATTGCCCCCGATGCTCTCAAGGCCGAAATATCGAATAGTCTTACGCAATACATGGTGCCAACGGCTTATCTCCAATTGAAGGAAATGCCAATGACACCGAACGGAAAGACCGACGTGAAGGCATTGCCCGAACCGCAATTGGCTATTTCGTCTGCATACGAAGCTCCAGTCAATGATACGGAACGTACGTTCTGTGACATCTTCGCGGGAATCTTGCAAATGGATAAGGTGGGAGCATCCGACAACTTCTTTGAGTTGGGTGGTACTTCACTCGTCGTTACACGTGTCATTATCGAGGCTGACAAGGCTGGATTGCATGTTGCTTACGGGGATGTGTTTGCCAACCCCACTCCACGCCAATTGGCTCGTCTCATTACAGGCGATACAGGAACAGAAGGTCAAGATGAAGTTACCAGCTTCGACTATACCGCCATCAACAATCTCTTGCAACGCAATACGCTTAACATGTTCCGCTATAGCGAGCGTCAAGCGATAGGAAACGTATTGTTGACGGGATCAACAGGTTACTTAGGCATTCACATTCTTCGCGAACTCATTGATAGCGACGTAGAAAACATTTATTGCTTGGTGCGCGGAAAGACCCAAGCAGCAGCAGAGAGTCGTTTGCGCTCATTGCTTTATTATTACTTTGCCAATGCATTCAAGGACTTGTTCGGAAAACGCATTCATGTCGTATTGGGTGATGTGACCAATGATTTCGACGAGAGTCTTGACATTCAAACGGTGTTCAATTGCGCCGCTATCGTTAAGCACTTCTCTGAAGGAACGGAAATCGAAGACGTGAACATTGGCGGAGCCAAACGTTGTGTGAATTTCTGTATCAAGAAGGGAGCCAAACTTGTTCATATCTCAACGGCAAGTACTCGTGGTTTGTGGGCTGGTGAAACTAAGGATGAAATCTTCACGGAGCAACGCCTATACATGGGACAATATCTCGGCAACAAGTATATCTATTCTAAGTTCATGGCAGAACGTCTCATTCTCGATGCCGTTGCATTACACGGATTGAGTGCGAAAATCATGCGTGTAGGTAATCTTGCAGCTCGTAGTATTGATGGTGAGTTCCAAGCCAACTTCTCCACCAACTCGTTCATGGGTAGAATCAAGGTATACAACATGTTAGGTTGCTGTCCTCACCAGATGCGCAACAAGAACATTGAGTTCTCTCCCATCAACGAGGTGGCGCGCGCTATCGTATTGCTTTCCACTACTCCAAAGGAATGCACCGTATTCCATCCTTACAACATCCACGGACAATTCTTGGGTGATGTACTCATGGGACTCACGACCGTGGGTGAAGGCATTCGATTCGTGGAACAAGAAGAGTTTGCCACTGTCATGGAGGAAGCAAAGGAAGACCCGCAGAAAGCCAAGCAAATGTCGAGTCTCTTGGCTTACCAAGATATGGCACACGGACAGAAGACAACCGACGTGAAACGAGACAACGACTATACCACGCAGGTACTCTATCGTCTTGGCTTCTCTTGGTCGCCCACTTCATGGGATTATGTTGAACGAATGCTTACTGCCATCGGTGGATTCGGATTCTTCGAGTGATTAACCATAGCCCCCTAAGTTAGGGGGTTGGGGGTCTGAAATAAGCATATATTGGGCGTAATAGCCAGTATTAAAGGAATGAAATAACAAAGCATTTTAATACAATCAAGCAATAATTGAATTAAAAATGAAAAACGATTGTAAAGCCCCCCAACCCTCTAACTTGGGAGACATCAATAAACAGTTCTATAACTATCTATGGGCTTACATCCTCGTAGCGCTTTCGGGGTGTTTAGGTAATGTGGTAGACGGTATTATCGTGGGCAACCTCATTAGTGAGGATGGTGTGAGTGCCATTAACCTGTCCAAGCCTATCAACCAATTTATCTTCACGCTTCACTTACTCATCAATGCCGGTGCAGGAATGTTGGTTGCTTATGCTCTTGGACAAAAGAACATAGCTGATGCAAGGCGATTCTTCACGCGTGCACTTACGTTGAGTATGAGCATTGGCATATTGCTCTCCATCTTCGGAGGATTGTTGTTTCCCAATCAAACAGCTCATTTGTTGTGTAGTAATGAACAAATCCTACCCTTGGCACGTGATTACATGCAGGTTCTTTTGTTGGGTAATCCCGCCTTCATCCTCATGTGGGGACTCTCTACGATGGTGGGTGTGGATGGTAAACCTAAATTGGTATCTTTGGCGGTTATCATCGACAATGCAGTTAACCTCTGTCTCGACATCGTTTTCATTCAGTTCTTTGGATGGGGCATTATCGGTTCTTCGGCTGCTACGGTTGTAGGTCATCTTGTCGGCATTGCCATCTTGCTCAGTCATTGGTGGAATCCTGCTAACAGACGACTGATACCCACGTTCAGCGCAGATGGTTTAATTACATCATGGCGACGCATCATCTCACAAGGTGCACCATTGGCTATTGCATCCATCTCACTGACCCTTCTCTTGTTATCTGCCAACACCATCGTACTTTCCACATTGGGGCGCACGGGTATCTTTGCCTTTGCCGTTTGTATGAACCTCTTACAAGTATACAACCTATTTCTCTCTGGCACTTGCCAAACGTTGCAATCATTGGGAGCCATTCAGGTGGGAAAGAAAGACGAAGATGGGGTGCGTACCGTGTTGCATAAGGCATTCCGTTTCATCACCGTAGCCATGATTGTCACCTGCGTTTTTGTATGGATAGCCCCATCGGTTATTGCCAAATTATTTGGAGCCAGCCAACCCGAGATGATTTTGGAATGTGAAAGGGCCTTGCGCATATTCGCTCTGAGCTTCATCCCGTTCTGTTACATCTATGTCATCATGATTGTTTACAAGCTATATAGTCAGCATCGTATGGCCTTGTTTATCTCCTTTGCCCTGTCGCTCACGGTGATTCCTGTTCTTTGGCTCATGGCAAGAATCTATCCCAACCTTCTCTGGTACAGCTACCTCATCGCCTATATCATCGAGGCTATCATCATCTATGCGCTACACCGCATCAACCACATCAGCCTAACGCTCAAGACATAGTCATTAATTAGGTTAGAAACCATAGCTTTATATGCTACAGGCCATTGATTTGTGCATTACAGACGAATGGTTTATAGCATATAAAGCTATCATTTATAGCACACAAACCTATTGTTTACATCGTCTAAAGCTATGGTTTGTGCATTTTAAATGACCTGTTTAGAAGCAAGAATGCATCTGTATAGAAGCAAGAAAGTAAGAAGCAAGAAGCTATATTTCACATACACAAACATTTAGCCTATTTTTAAAAGTATTTCTTTACTATCCATGAACGGTAAAATCTTACAGTCTTACAGCTGACAGTTTTTTTTGCATATATTACAACCTATAGAAAGGAGAAGGAAGGGGAAATAAATGAAGAATGAAGAATGAAGAATGAAGAATGAAGAATGAAGAATGATGAATGATGAATGATGAATGAAAAAATGAAAAAGAATAATGATGAATGATTTAGAATTAAAAATATAATATAAATCATTAATTCTATTATTATCTAATTATTGAATATATTATTATCATCTTAATTATTTATTATTTTTATTTTCATACATTTATACTACTATTCATACTACTCTCATCCCCACTCCATGCCCGTTACTTATACTATTTTTTAATTGTCAGCTGTAAGATTGTAAGATTTAGCACTAACAAATCATCATTTACACTTTGCTATGTCGATAAAAAAATGTAACTTTGCAGAATAGAAACATTATTATGAAGAACGAAAAGCAAATAGCTACTTCAGCAGCCGAATTCGCAGAGCGGTGGAAAGGCAGGGGATATGAACGGGGCGAGTCGCAACCCTTTTGGATTGACTTGCTTTCCAATGTGTTTGGCATAGAGACGCCGTCAGATGGTTTTATCGTGTTTGAAGACCACCAAATGGTGGATGCTTCCAACTTCATCGACGGGCGCATCCCCTCCACTCGCGTGCTGATAGAGCAGAAATCGTTAGGCAAGGACTTGCGTGCTCCCATCAAGCAGAGCGACGGTTCGCTGCTCAATCCCTTCCAGCAAGCCCGACGCTATGTAGTGAGTTTGCCCGTTTCAGAGCACCCACGTTGGATTGTAACGTGCAACTTCTCCGAGTTTCTCGTTTACGACATGGAGCAACCAAATGGCGAACCCGAACGGATATTGCTTGAAGACTTGGGCAAGGAGTATTATCGCCTGATGTTCCTTGTAGATGCCAAGAACGAGCATTTGAGCAAGGAGATGCAAGTATCCATGCAAGCAGGTGAGATTGTCGGCAAAATCTACGAGGCATTGCTGAAGCAATACGATGACAACTCGCCCGAAGCCCTGAGATGGCTGAATATCCTTTGCGTACGTATCGTATTCTGTCTGTATGCCGAGGATGCAGGCGTGTTTACTCACGACCAGTTCCACGACTTTCTCGTATCATACGAGGCAAAGGATTTACGTCACGCATTACGTGATTTATTCGAGGTATTGAACACGCCAACGGATAAGCGCAGCAAGTATCTACAAGAGGAATTGAAAGCCTTCCCCTATACCAATGGCGGTTTGTTTGAAGAGGATATTGAAATCCCTCAGTTTACGGAGGAATTAAAGCAGACCTTGCTACAGAATGCCAGTCTCGACTTCGACTGGAGCGAAATATCACCCACCATCTTCGGAGCCGTATTTGAAAGTACGCTAAACCCAGAGACACGTCGTAGTGGCGGTATGCACTACACTTCCATCGAGAACATCCACAAGGTAATTGACCCTCTTTTCCTTAATGACTTGCGCCATGAACTGGATGAAATACTGGAAGAAAAGGTAGAACGCCAGCGCCAAAAGAAACTTGATGCCTATCAAAACCGCTTGGCTTCGCTCACATTCCTTGACCCAGCTTGTGGCTCTGGCAATTTCCTCACGGAGACCTATCTCTCCTTGCGTCGCTTGGAGAATGAAGTCATACGCGAGCGCCACCACGGACAGGCATTCATTGGCTTTGAGGAAGTGAATCCCATCAAGGTAAGCATTCAGCAATTCTATGGCATAGAGATTAACGATTTCGCCGTTACCGTAGCCACCACGGCATTGTGGATTTCTGAAGCCCAAATGCTTCGCGAAACAGAGAAGATTATCCGTCGTGATATAGATTTCCTGCCGTTGAAGTCGTACATCAATATTCGTGAAGGCAATGCACTCAGAATGGATTGGGATGTAATGGAGATTCCCGATAATGTACCTACTATTTATGCAAAGAACGCATACGTTATTTTCGAGGATGAACCCATGATGGTCAGCGAACATTTAGTTGAATTAGAGGAAGTAAACTTGATAGCTTCTCATCGAAACAGAATACCCAAACTTCCCAAAAGATACCGTGTACGCTACGACTACATCATTGGCAATCCGCCATTTGTGGGTCAAGCCATGCGTACAAAAGAACAAACTGATGACTTAAAAGTAGTCTTTGCTCCGTCAAAGGACTATGGAAAATTAGATTACGTCGCAGGATGGTTTAAGAAAGCAGCGGAATTGATAAAAGGCACAAATGCCGAGGCAGCTTTTGTTTCTTCCAACTCCATTTGTCAAGGAGAGTCTGTTAACCTCTTTTGGCAGAAATTACTTGGGGATAATCTTTTCATAAACTTTGCACATAATACTTTTAAGTGGACGAGTGAAGCGAAAACAAAAGCAGCTGTTATGTGTGTTATTATCGGTTTCTCGAACAAAGAACGGAAAAACAAACTGCTTTTTAATGGTGAAAAATATGAAATCGTTGAGCATATTAACGGCTACCTAAAAGCCGCTCCAGATGTTTTCATAACTAATCGTAGTAAAAGTATCAATGAAGGATTGGCTAAAGTCGTACAAGGAAGTCCACCTGCTGATGATGGCCGTTTGTTATTCAGCAAGGCAGATAGAGAAGAACTTGTAAAGCGTTATCCAGAACTTGATGAAGTTTTGTTGCCCTTTGTCGGTAGTCGTGAGTTTATCAATGATACGGATTATACTCGCTATTGTCTCTGGCTTGTTGGGAAGCGACCAGCCGACTACGCACATATTCCAGAACTGACTGAACGATTCCGCTACATCAACGAATATCGTTTGAAGAGTCCTGTAGACAGAATTCAAAAGACAGCTGATAAGCCATACTTGTTTACGCAAAACAGACAGCCCGAAACTGACTATCTGCTTATTCCGCGTGTATCTTCTTCTTCACGTCGATATATACCTGTTGGCTTCTTACCACCAAATGTTATCGCCAGTGATTCTGCAGTCCTTGTCTATAATGCTTCACTTGTAGATTTCGGCATTATCTGCTCCAATGTTCATAATGCTTGGATGCGAGTTGTTGCTGGTCGTCTGAAAAACGATTATCGTTACGCACCGTCCGTATACTATAACTTCCCAATGCCATCGCCTACAGAGGAGCAAAAGCAAAGGATTGAACAGACGGCACAGGCAATCATCGATGCAAGAAAACTCTACCCCAACAAGAGCCTTGCAGATATGTATGGCGAAAACATGTATCTCTATCCCGAATTGCTAAGCGCCCATCAAGACAACGACCGCGCCGTGATGCAAGCATACGGTTTCAACGTCAAAACCATGACTGAAAGCCAGTGCGTGGCAGAACTATTTAAGTTGTATAAGGAAAAAACAAAAGACATTTAGTTGTATTAGCGAAACTATTTATTTGACACCAATAAAAAAAAGAAACCTTCAAGAATTTTTCAAAGCAGGAATAATGCACCTGTTATTGATAATTCTTGAAGGTTTCGACTTCATTATATAAAATACCTAACGCTATAGATTAAGTATTCATCATTGTATCACTTTCATTAATTACGATAAGCAGGGTTCTGGTAGTTCTTCTTGGCTTCCGTATCCATCTGCATACCGTCGAGCTGGCCCTGAGGGATAGGACGGAGATAATAGCCAGCGGGAATATCGCGCCTGAATGTCTCCAAATCCTTGTCAGTATAGCCACTGCCGGCAATGCGATAGGTGCTGGCACGCTCTGCCCATTTCTGGGTGCGTACAAGGTCGTACCAACGATAGCCCTCGCCCCAGAACTCGCGACTGCGCTCATCAAGGATGTAGTCGATAGTGATGGTCTGAGGTGTGGCTGCCACCATCTC
>AUXO017421816.1_pt1 | contig 14161 bp, 14 predicted proteins | sample 768731 | NCBI WGS metagenome assembly AUXO01 (sample SAMN02715735, study PRJNA202380) | gut metagenome | biome: sheep rumen | host: Ovis aries | place: New Zealand: Palmerston North | reverse complement strand
GAGGAGCACAAGGGCGGCAGACTCAACTCCCGTCGAGGTGTCCTTACTGTAGCGCATGGCCACCACGTCAATCCTCTTCTTACCCTGCGAGCCGTTGTCTATGGAAAGTGTCACGTCCGTATTAGGCGCGATACTTATATGCCTTCCCTGGTCCACAAGGTCGCCGCTGCCGATCTTGATCTCATTGTTATTTACCAGTGTATGTGCAAACTGTCCCGTGCTCTTCAGCACGTATCTGCCTGCGCCGCAGATGCCCGCATTGAAAAGGCCGGCATCTGCAGATGTGACGTGACCTACTCCCGCATGTCCTGTTACTAAATGTTCTGCCATTTAATTCACCTCATACGATATCGTTACATCGTTATTTTCAATCTTGATGATCTTTTTGACCACTTCCTGTACTGCCGTGATGCCTGTCTCCTGCTCTGTGCTTCCCACCAGGTCGCCGACATCGTATGTCTGCTCAGTCTCTTCCAGATCTATCTCCAGATGGTCGGACTGATGGGCGGCTTCAAGCCTCTCGATCCCTTCCATGACCATTACCGCATATCGGTCTAATGCTTTCCGGAAGTACTTATTCGTCAGCCACTTAGGAGCCACCTTTTCATTGCTCTTTGTATAGTATGTGTTTGCCGCCCACGCAGGAGCTGCATCATCATCTGCCCTGTAGAACGCATTTGCCGCCCACGCAGGAGCTGAGACGGTCTTCACATACGTAAATCTTTGGACTGCGTTCCACTGAGGAGCTTTGTGGTTGGTATATCTTGTGTAATATTTCCGGGCCTTCCATGCCGGCACCTTATTGGCCTTCGTTTTATCGACCGAGTAGTACTGCGTAGACGGATGAGCCTTCAGCTCGCTGGCCGTAGCCTTGCGGTAATATGAGCTGTACTGAGTCGACCAGTCCGTCGGCTGCCTTGTCTGCAGTTTATACGTATAGTACGCAACACCATCAACGCTTTTATACTCCGATGTGACTCCGTCGGAATAGAAATAATAATAGGATCCGTACTTTGTGCTCCAGTCTGATGGTTTTTTTGTCTGCCTCACATACTGCTCAGTCGTAACGCCCTCGACAGCCTCATAGGTATTCCCGTCCTTCCGGAAATACTTATCATACTTAGTATTCCAGTCTGACGGCTTCGTTGTCAGATTTGTATATACTGTCGCACCCGAGACAGGAGAGTATGTGTCCCCGCTCCGCTGGAAGTACCCGGAGTATGCCACTGTCCAGTCAGATGGCTGCGCCTTTAGAAGGACATACCCGACTTCCTCGAGTTCTACTGATTCGTAGTCATCACCGTCCATCAGGTAATAATCCGTTGCATTGGTTTCCCAATCTGCAGGCTCTGACGTAAGCAGGACATAGTTTGTCGTGACCTCAGCTCCCGGATAATCCAGGATCTCCACCACTTCATCAGCACCGGTCATGACTTTCTGTGACTCATCCAGGATATAATCCATGTCTTCCACGGGCTGATCCACTTCCGCATACGGCTGTATGCCTCCGTGCTCGTCAGTGAAGAGATGGATCACGGCACGATCAGCAAGGTCTCCCTGTCCCAGGCAGATCATGTGGTTCACCGGTCGATAGTTCTTTTCGACGGCAAAATACACCTGCGACGCATCGAACTCCTCGTCTTCTGAGTAGTCCGTGATCGGGAGGGCTGACAGCTCCACCATCCCGCCTGTCCAGCGGATATGGAGCTTGGCCCCGAACTCCTTCAGCATCTTCTTGATGCCTGTATAGCCGTAGACATATCGGTTCATCTGGTATCCAACTATCTGGATCCCCGAGTCGTCCGAGGATGCCTCGAAGAGATCTGTCAGCCCAAGCCGGCTGATGATCTCCTGCAGCACAGCATTTGCTTCACCGCTCAGCACAAGGTAATCCTGCCCTTCCTCAGGGCACAGCACCTTATTCTCCAGGACTCCGTGCCATGTACGGCCTTTATAGATGATTTCATCCTTCGCCGTATTCACCCGGATCCTGTCGATGATGCCTCCATATTCTTCACCTTCGACATACAAAAAGAAGCCCCTGTCACAACAGTGGGCTCCCCTGTCAACGGTACATTCAAAATCATTCTCTCCGGAGCCATAAGCCATGTCCAGCGTGTACGCCGTCATGACTCCTATGTCCTTCCGCAGGGCATCCGCATAGATCAGATCCATCTAGGCTCACCCCTCTCATCGAATATAGAGATATCAAGTCCAACACTTTTGGACCTCATGACGGATATGTTCCCTTCCGGGATCGGTTCGAAAATATAGCTTTCCCGCTCGCGCAGGTGGAATATATTTTCTTCAGCTCCATCGACCGCATGTTTTATGATTTTTTTCGTCTTGGAATTGATGGTTGCATATTCTCCGGCAGACAGAGTTACATATAATGTGTATTCATGCCCTTCTATCGTCACGCTCGGGTTTATGCACGGCCCGTAGAATATGATCTCAAAGTTTGCCTCTCCAATGCTCGCGTTATTAACGGTCTCTATGAGGACAGCCTGGTCATAGTCAAACCCGTAGTCCATCGGATAATCCAGCCCGCCGGTCGCAACAGTCGACGGCAGATACTGGAACGTCGTTTTCTTTGTCCATACAGGGTGGACGCTGATGAAGAGGATGGTCTTCTCGATAGACTCCATCTGCTCATCGAATTCGTCATGGTCGTTCTCCACCGCAAAGACCTCTTTGTAATAGTCATTCCACCAGAGCTTTCCCGGCTTCATTCTCCTTACGTCCCTGTCAAATGTGCGATGCATCAAGTCCATGACCTCATTGAATTCAGCAGCATTGTCCGCCAGTACATTGACCTTCAGCTTCCGTTCTTCCGTGGATCGCCAGAACCTTTTCACCCGGCCGATGCCGATGACTCCGGAGATCGTGCTGTATGACCATTTCCCTGCCACAAGGCTTTCCGGATCCTGTGCGTTCAGTGGGCCTTCGAGGAAGTTTATGATCGTCCCGTCAGAGCTTTCATAGTAGAGATTCATTTATACCAGCCCCCTTACAACTCTTCCAAGCGTCCGCCCATCGACATCCAGCGTCACATTCATCTTCGAGCATGCCGCTGCCACCTTATCTGCCAATCTGTCATAATCAATATCGAGGCTCGCAGAGTCTACAGCATCCCTCACGTACTCCTTCAGCGTATCGATCGGGGCTACAGCTTCAGGCCCCGCCTCACCGACACCTGTCCATCCAAGAGCCGTGCCGAAGATCGTGGGCTTTTTAAAGATCGCGCCAGTCTTATACCAGCTTACGGAGAAGTGCGGAAGAGAACCCACACCGCCAATACCGAATGGCGGAGATCCACCAGATACACTGATGTGCGGAAGTCTCAGGTTGCTGAATATGTTCCCGATCGAGATCGGGAAGAATCCACGTATGCTGTCCAGAACACCCTTGACAGTGTTCTTTGCTGATTCGATAGGCGATGTGATGGCCGTCTTGATTCCGTTCCATACCGATGTGGCAGTGCTCCGGATGCTGCTGAAAACGCTGGATGCAGTGCTCCTCATCGCGTTCACTGCATTCGTGACGGCGCTCTTCGCGGCATTGATCGGAGTCATTACAGCCGTTTTCACAGCGTTCCACACCGACGTCGTCGTGCTTTTGATGCTGTTCCATACGGATGTCACCGTGCTCTTCACAGCATTGCACACACTTGATACAGTACTCTTGATTGCATTCACAACATTGGAAACGGCTGTCTTGATTCCATTCCAGACACTGGAAGTGGTGGACTTGATAGCGTTCCAGATGTTGGTTATCGTCGTCTTTACCGAGTTTATGGCCGTTGTCACAGCCGTTTTTATATTAGTCCATGCAAGGCTTATCGCAGTGGTGACATTCGTCCACGTCGTGACGCAAATTGTCACGATAGCGCTGAAGACTGTCGAAATCACGCTTCTCACTGTCTCCAGTGCGGTGATGACTACAGACTTGATCACTTCAAATGCCTGATTGACAGCGTTCCGGAACGTCTCGCAGTGTGTATAGGCGTATGCCAGCCCAGCTGCCAGCGCGGCTATTGCGGTGATCACCAGGAAGATCGGGTTCGTCAGCATTGCAGTGTTCAGCAGCCCGAAGGCTGTAGTTACCGCCTGTATCGCTGCGCTTATGGCCAGCGCTGCGCCCAGCGTTGCCAGGGCTGTCGCCACTCCGATAATGATTGCCTGAAGCGCAGGTGACTCCTGCACGACCTGAGCGACCTTTGTGATTACCTCCGATACCTTTGTGACAACATCAGATATTCCAGGTGCAAGCGTGCCTCCAAGAGCCATGCTCACATTGTTGCAGGCCTGCGACCATGCATCCTGCATGGTGGTCACGCCTTCCGTCGTGGTCGACAGAGCACCGTCATTGTCCGCAAGGACACCAGTCCACTCCTCAATGGCAAAACTGCCGTTCTGGATATTAGTGGCCAGCTCCTGGGCAGCCTTCTTTCCGAAGATCTGCTCCACCGTCTTTCCGGTATCACCGACCTGTACCTGCAGGGCTTCCGACACGCTCCCGCACTCGCCGATCGCATCGACCGCCGCCCGGAAGGCCCCGGGCACGTCATCCGTCTCACTGGAAAGATTAGCCACGCCTTTTGTGAGGCCGGACATAACAGATCCGACATCCGCGCCGCCGTCAGAGAGACTGATCAGCATTGCCAGCGCCTCTTCCGTGCTGTAGCCAAGTTCCTGGAATTGCGTGGAGTTCCCTGCCAGGTAGCCGGTCAGGTCATCCACGGACAGCTGGCAGGACTGGTTGGCTGTCGTCAGGTCGTCGAGGAGGCTGTCCGTATCGCTCAGATCCAGCCCCCACCGGTGCATGATGTCGGCCATGGCATCCACGGCCTTTGTGCCGTCCGTCCCTGTCGCCTTGGCAAATTCTGACATTTTTACTGTCAGATCAGTGGCCTCAGTCCCGGTCACTCCAAATCTCGTATTAAGTTCCGCAAGCGTGCCGGCGACAGTCTGCAGATCTGTGTCAGCGTCCGCGATCTGTCCGAACGCGGCCTGCGCGGCCTGTTCCAGTCCTTCCAGACTCTCCCCGGATGCTCCTGTCCCTTCAACTACGGCAGCCCTGGCCTCGTCGAAATTCTGAGCCATCTCGAGGGCGGCCTCAGCGATCTCCTTGAACTTTCCGGCTATCTCCGCATTGACCAGGATGCTGGCCATGTCATCCACGGCAGTCCCGGCACCTTCTGCAGAATCTTTCTGCTCATCCAGTCCGCCATTGGTCTCATTGACCTGGTTGAGCAGGTTCTGTTCTTCCGTCTTGGCGTTGGTCAGCTGTTTTTCCAGGGTGGCAACTTCCCTGGAGTCTTCGCCATAGATCTCTTTTGCGGCTTCCAGTTTGGCAGTCAGCGCTTCCTGCTTGTCATGGTTGGCTTCCAGCGCTGCCTGCAGGAGCTCCAGCTTGTTCTGCTGGTACTCGGCGGAGTCGCCAGTGTTCTTGAAGGTCGCGTCGGCCAGCCGCATCTCAGCCTTCAGCTGCGACATCTCCTGATTGGCATCTTTAATTGCCTGCGTGAAATCCGAAGTCTCAGCTGTAAATTTTATTTTAGCCTCATTATTACTTGCCACGCCTACGCTCTTCCTCCTTCCTTATGGCGTATCTGAGCCATGAATCATAGGCCACCTTATCCTCTGCGATCCGGTCAAGGAATCGGAGGTCACGCTCCCAGAAGACATGATCAGGAATGTTAAGGATCAAAACATAATATGTGTAATAGTCCTCGATCTCGTCCAGTGAGAAGTCCGGCGGCCTGATCGCATGGCTATTTATCTGTTTCGTCGCTTTCCGGAAGGCCTCGGGAAAGCCTGTTTTTTTTCCTGTACCCCGTAGAGCTTCTGGAACACTTCCGCGATCTCCTCGCGGTCATCCGTGAGCGACGTCAGGAACTCCTGCATCTCCATCGGCTTTTCATCGGAATGCAGGGCCGCGCAGCGATAGGCGATATACATCATCTCGCCCATCTCGAGTTCGTTCACGGCTTCATTCTTCTGCATCTTCTTGTAAAGCGCGTTGTAGCGCAGCCACAGATCATGCTCAGACTGAGACAGGTCCGCCAGCGCTCCAAGGTTGAGCGTAAGCTTGACCGGATCGCGGTCATCCATGCTTATTTCGTAGAATCTCATATTCCCTCCACAGCAAAAAGGATGCCTGCGTCAAGCAGACATCCTACCAAGATCATTTTTTTACGGAGTGCTCGACTGCGACTGTGTCGATGTGGCCTGTGCGACTGTCGAGCTGAATGCCGTCATCCAGTTCTCGCTGGTGAGCGCCTGGCCGGTGAGCTCGACCGCAAGGGCCTGATACTCGCCCTTATTGTAGTCATCCGGCATGTATGACAGTTTCATTTCCACTTCTGCCACTTCCTCAGCTCCGTTCTCGATAGAAAGAGAGTTGATCTCCTCTACCTTTACCCTGGGATACCCAAGGAACATGATATTGTCATCCTCATCTTTTACTCTGGCCGTGATCGATGCCTCCGGCATGGCCACAGTATTGTCAAATGCATAGACGCCAGGCTGCAGGCCTGAATTGGTCATCGCATTGAGCTTTCTGTACAGATCCAGCTTGACATGCATCTTCAGCGTGATCGTTCCGTTGCCTGTCGGCTTTGTCTTGCGCTTCTTGACCACGCCCCTGCAGCTCTTTGTTACTGTTTTTGTCTCACGCTCCACCTCGATCGACCCGATGCAGTCGTCTCTCGTGTAAGCATCGTCACCGCTCACCTTGATGGCCAGCTGGTCACATTCGAAGTATGAATATACGTCACTGGACGAAAAACTCATAATTACCTCCTAAAAATTCTCAATTAACTTGCTGACGCAGAGATCTATGATCTGATCAGCGGATTCCTCTGCCCCTGACTGGAAGAAATGCTGACCGCCGGCATGGCGCAGCGTGTTCGATCCGTCGTCCGGGAAATACAGATAGTTATATGCCGGACGTGATCTTATCGTCACGGCCAGGGTCTCATTGTTCACCTGCTGCAGCGCATCCGCCGCGCTGGCGGGAGCCTTCTTTCCTCTCCAGGTCCTTCCTGATGCGGGGATGAGCCGCTGGATGTTCTCCTTGATCTTCTGGCCGCCCTCGCCGTGCAGCACATCATTGATCTCCCTGAGCGCTCCCGTCCCATACTGTTCCATTGCGGAGGTCAGCGCCTCCGCTTCCGAGTAGTCCATCGTGAAGGATGCCATTTCAGCACCTCTTCTCCGGGTGGAAGACCGTGATGGTCGCGATCTCGACCACCATATTTGTGTTGCCCTTGAACGTGTAGTTGTAGGGGATGTCATCCGTGGTCGCTTTTAACTTTGTGCCGGCATCCGCCTGTGCTTCAAGAGCGCTGATCACCTGCTGCACGTATCCTTCCGGGATATAGTCCTCATGGACTATGTGCACCTGATAGAGAGTCTGGAAATCAGTTCTGGACTGGTTGTTTTTCGTCGTCTTCCACCTGTTGAACACGAAGTAATTCCATTTGTCCAGCTCTTTCTCCTGGCATGCTCCGTAGTAGACGCCTTCCATCGGCACGGCATTGTCATCCTTCAGTGATTCCAGCGTATCCCGGATCCTGTTCAGTACGCTCATGGCAATTTCCTCACTTCCTCAAGATACAGATACATCTCCTGATGTGCGCGGTCCTCATCCATATGGATGATACTGTATAAGGTCTTTTCTATCAGGACAAGGTGCATCTTTGTCACCTCTGCCTTCAGCCTGCATTTGACCTTCAGGCTCAGTGTCCGTCCCTGGCTCTCCGCGAAGTCCATGTCCTGGTCACGCTTAGACATCTCTTTAAATGCCAGCTTCCCAAGTTTATTAAGTCCGGCCTCGTCTGTCGTGTTCCTCACAGCACCAAAGTCGCTGACGGAGTTCACCGGCTCACAGATCCTGAGGAAGCCATCATTGAATGTCGAGAATCTACTCTTCATAGGGATCATAAGCAGCCCCCTTGACTTCGTACTTGTGCCTGATCTGCAGGATCTCGGCACGATAAGCCTCGTCGAACTCATTCAGGCAGTCGTTCCAGGCATACAGCATATAGTTCAGATACAGCCGCCTCTCCTGGCCGGGGCTGAGATAGTCTATCTCAGCTCCCAGCTTATGGTTGAGTGTTATCTCTGCGTCGAGCATCATGTCGATCAATCTGTCCTCTGTGTCTTCATCAGTCCATGTGATGTTCAGATGGCGATGCACCCTGTCCACCATGTCCTGAGGAAGATTATTTATGTCCATCATGACCGCTCACTCCTCTCATCAGTGTTCTGAACTCTCTGAACTCTCCGAACTCTGTGTCAGCGTAGCTTCAATCTCCGCAGCCTTGATGTAGACATAGGCCTCCTCGAGGTTCGAGATGTCAAGCAGGATGGCGACCGTATTGTCCCAGGCCTTGCCCATTCCGTGCATCTTGATCTTGAAGACGCGCTGGTCCTCAAGGAATCTGTACTCATCGGAGAACTCCAGAGTGCCTTCCTTGCTCGTGCCGATGCCGAAGAAATACTCTTCCGGGAGGCAGAGGATAGCCTTGCCAGTCTCGACCGCGTTGCTGTGGATGACTTCCGTCGGGAACGGGAAGATGTTATTCGTGAAAGATCCTGCAGCGTTCAGGACCGTTGTCGCCGGCATGACCTTGCTGAGGTAGTCCTTCTGATTGCAGATCAGTGTGACCTGGTCAAAGGATCTCATATTTCCGCCGTGCTTCGTGTAGCCGGACTTCGCCGAGCCGTCGCTGTTCGCGCTTGTGCTGTTCTTCGGTACGACATTACCCGTGCTGTCCTGCGTGTAGTAGACCTCTGTCTCTGCCAGCTGTGCCAGCACTGCACCATACTCCTTCGGCATGAAGGACGTGAGCGCGACGGCTGTCTTCTGCGGATAGCCCGTGGAAGAATTGACGGATACACCGCGGTGGATGTCCCTGTCAAGGCCGATCGGCTGCGAATGTCCAGTGCCGGCTACGATCGAATTCTCAAGGGCAGTCGCAAGAGCCTCCTTGAGGAATGTGCGGATGTAGTTGTCAAGGAACACCGGACCGAGGTCAAGCATGTCCTTCTCGATTGCCGCATAAGCAGACAGTTTGCACTGCGTGATCTCCACTGTCTGGAATGCTGACTGGATCTGCTGCGTGATCTGAGCGTTGACATCTCCCCATACAGCAGTCTGTACGGTATGGTCATTCAGGATCCATCTGGTCATGTATGCCACAGACTGGAAGTTGATCTTTGCAAGGAGCGGATGCTCCTGTACAAGGTCATGATAGACATCCTCGATGATCGTTGTCGGCATGACCTTGTTATCCAGCAGCCCGGCATATGTCTGCACCGGATTCTTGGTCTTTCCTGCATCGATGATTCCCTGATAATACTTTGTCTCTTCCGCAGTCAGCTGTCTGAAGCCTCTCTGCGCAAGAATCGCCTTGTCTCCGTTCGCGGATTCATAATCCGCCTGCACCGTGGCCGCAATAGCCTCGCCGAACTTGTCAAAAGCCGCCTGAATAATCTCCGGAGTTGCGTTTTCCGTGGCGAATGCGGCCTGCAGAGCCGCTGCCGCGTCCTTGATCATAGAATTTCCTTTAAGCATTTAGTTCTCCTCCTTAGCCATAAGGCCAAAAAATATCTTTGCTTTTTCCATCGTGTTCCTTGTTTCCGGATTTCCATCTTCCGGCTGAGTTGCCATCTGTTCCTTCAGCTCCGTGATCTGCTGCAGGACAGAGCTCATGTCGATTGCCACGAGATGTTCCTTCAGCTCTTCGATGCTCTGCAGGACAGGGCTCATGTCGATTGTTGCGAGCTGTCCCTTCAGTATGGCTTCACGGATCAGGGGCATGGCCGACTGCTGTGCGCCAGTGTCGTCCTCTTCCTGTTCCGCAATGTCGGTCGCGAATCCATACTGCAGGCACTCCTCGGCCGTCATCCATGTGGCATTATCCATCATCTGTCTGATTTCTTCCTCAGACAGGTTGGACACAAGCTTGTAAGCCTCAATACTGGACTGATTGATCTTGTCGTTGTCCTCAGCTGCCTTCCTCATCTCGCTGCTGTTGGCATATCCCACATAACTCATGCAGTTATGGATCATCATGAGCGCTATGCTCCCCATCGTCCGGACATCTCCTGCACAGAAGATGATGGTGGCCGCTGAACAGGCAAATCCATCACAATAGGTGTGCACCGATGCCGAATGACGCTTCAGAGCAGAGTAGATCGCGAGGGCTTCCGCCACTTCGCCGCCATACGAATTGATGTACACATTGATCGTGTCCACGTCCAGGGCATTGATCTCCTTGATGATCTGCCTGGAAGACACTTCGGCAATGTTCTCATCATCTCCGTACCACCTCTCAAGGTCTGTCGCGTAGCTCGTGATATCGCCATAAATGATGATCTCAGCTTCACGGTTCTTGGAATCGACCGTAATCTGGTAAAACTTCTGCCTTTTCATATCATTCACCTCCTTCCGTCGATGTTAGAAATCTTTCGATTTCCTCAAAATTCTTAGTGATAAAGTGCTTCCTCGACCACTCCGTGTTGAGCGGGGCATCACCCAGCGCCTCACGGACCTCATCGATGCACTTGACACCCGATCCAATAATTGCGGACACATTAGATGCCAGATTGAAGATATCGCGGTGAAGAATCCCGCTCGTGTCCACCTGATAGAAGTTCCCGGCTGTGTAATTCTTAGCACCGGCACGCTTGTTGAGCCCTTCGGCGATCATGTCCGCATACGGATCCGCTCCAAATGTGAGGAAGGAACCGATTATGTCGTTCATGTTCGTGATATTCCCGGTCATCATGCTGTCGGGGATATGGAACACACCCGCCACGGAAGAAAAAAGCTCTTTCTTCAGGGATATGAAGTCCGTAGCGGAGCCTTTGCCGTTGCCATAAGCCGTGTCTGGTTCCAGCTTGTATCCGTCAAATTCCGGATATACGGCATTATCTGACTCCATGTACGTCTTCAGCTGTTTCTTGATGAAGTTTTCGAACTCCTTATTGAAGTCTTCGTCTCCGGCCTTCATGCCATCGATATGGAGCTTGTATTTCCGTCCGTTGTTCTGGCGCAGGGACTTTGCCGCTGCCGCCAGGATCTTGCCGTACTGCTCGTACATGCCATCGATCAGCTGCTTAACATTGATATCATCAAGCCTGAAGCAGTAGCTGTCGTCCTGCGTGAATTTTTTCGCAAATGTGAAATTCCCTACGGTCACATTATCGTACACATCTCCGAGTATAGGCCTTGTCAGCAGTCTCCCGTAAGAGTCAGCACAGTAGAGAGCCCCGCCGGCATCCACGACCAGCGCCTCTCCCCGTCTTATAACTCTGTTGATGACCTTGTGCCAAAATACGCTGGCGGTCTCGTTCTTGTTCGGCGCGACGTTGAGCAGGTAATAGTCCTGCTCCTTTACCGGCTTTCCGTCTTGGAACGTCTTGATCTCTGACCGGCTTATAGCATTACTGATCAGTGACGATGCCGTGTAGATTGCCAGCTCCTTATAATAGAGCTCCGCAGGAATGTCGATAATTACTGACTCCACTTTCCCGCCATAGCTCTCTCGGACAGGAAATAGCTTCTCCAGGAAGTCATTGATCCATGCCATTCACAATCACACCTCCTTAGAATGCTAGCACATTGATCTGCGTGAGCTTTGGACGCTCCTTGATGGATGATTCCGGCACCATACTGGCCACCAGCGCCATGAACGGGTCTGTCTTTCGGCTCTTCGCTTCGATCTTGGCATAGACAAAGGAGCCTTTGTCGGCTCCCACATCCCTGCCATATCGTATTGTTTTCGTATTGTTGGTCGCCCATCGGAGCATTGGATTATTGCCCCAATGGAAGTACCTGTTAAGGAAACAGTGGTCTATGACCGGGACGACCTTTATGATGTCTGTCTGCTTCACCAGCATAAGATTCCCGTGCTCCTTGGATATCCCCACCCTCGACAGTGCGTCCGACAGGAGTGCGTATCTGTATGAGTCTATGGCCACCATGGTGATGCTGTATATCTTTCCCATCTCGAAGATATAATTTGCGATCAGCGACGGGTGGATCTCCACATCGTCGACATAGGTGAGGTGACCTTCTTTGACCCACTCCCTCCATGGAGCCTTTATCCTTGGAATGTCGCGAGACGCAGCGCAGATCCATCCGTGATTGATATCAAAGCGGTCATGTCCGCTCTTGAAATGCAGGTTGACCGCGGCCCAGTCAGTCGTCTTCATGTAGTCAATGCCTACAGTGCAGCTCCATCCCTTCAGCTTCGGAAGCTCCTGATTAGTCGCCGCGATGGAATCCCAATCAGCAACAGCCGACTCCTTCGCCGTCTCCGGCAGATTCATTCGTTTTGACATGAATGCCGGCAGCCTGTCCGGATTCTTTTTCCACTCCTTGTACTCCTTGCGGATCTCTATGAGCAGATCCGGGAGATATGGGAGAGAAGGGTTCGCTTTTGTCCAGTTCGCCTCATCGTGGACTTCTTCCTTACTGTCCAGTTTGCAAATGAAGGGAAGCAGGCCGTTATCGTCCGCGCCAGACCTTAGGATATCCTCCGCATCAGCCAGGATATCGTCGAGCGGGCCTTCCCGCACATCTCCATTTGTCGTGTAGTAGGACCGCCGCGGATGTTTCTTTTTCCCGAGGCCCGTTGTGAAAACATTGATATTGTCGTAGTTCTGGTACTGGTGGATCTCATTGAAGATCACTATTCCCGACCGGAGGCCATCCTTGCCCTTAGGGCTGTTCGTCCTTCCCTTGATCACGGATTTTGTCTTTGTGCAGACGACCTGTTCCTTTGTCCAGTGATAGAACTTCTTGATCTTCTTTATCACGGACGGCATCTCGAAGAATCCTGTCAGGTCCTTGACCGGTCTCACGGACTGGTCCTCATTGTTGGCGCATATGTCGACGTCATATTCCCGGATCCCGTTGTATGGGCAGGTGAGCACGAAGCTCTCAACGGCGATCGTGCCGTCCTTGCCGGCCCCACGTCCCAGCTCACAGAAGAGATCCGGCCAGCGCGGCTGTCCTGTATCGTCCCAATATGTGCAGTCGTGGAGCGATATGACAAATTTCTGCCACGGGAAGAGCGGGAAGGGAACATATTTCTCACATATGTCCATGTATTTCCTGAGCTGCTCCTCGTCTACATGGATGTCCTCTGTCTCAAAGCAGTGCTGCACATGCTCCACAAGGAGATGCTGCTCCTCACAGCACTTCATTTTTTCCTGCTGGACGATTTCCATCCATTCCCTGACTTCGTAAGGCAGGTCAGAGCTCTTCGTCATCCTCGATTCCGTCTTCTGGTTTGATTCCGAGCATATCCAGGAGCTTGATCATCTGCAGGTTCGTCTTCAGTATCTGGTCAACGCTGTCATTCTTTTTCCGGCCGTACTGTGTCTCACTGTTACGCCACTCGACAGTGACGCCATTCTCAAGGAGGTCCGCATTGGCCAGTTCCTTGATGATGTACATCTTCATGTAGTCTTCGACAAGGTCCATAAAGTATGCCGTGTCGTTGCCGGATCTCACGAGCTGATCAACGAGCGAGGCCTTGATCGTCCTGTATGCTTTTTTCCGTTTAATGCTCTCAGCTGTCAGCATCTACCCCACCCTCCGTCATATGCGCGTGCGGAGATAAAATGTCTTGCCCCCTTCCCGTTGTGAGCATCCCCAAATAAAAAGGGGTTATGGGGGCCGGGGGGCAGTATCACCATCTCTCGGTGTTCATGTATCCTGTCGCTTTGCGATGATGCTGTTTTTCAGGATGGAGCCTGTTGTGACAGGCCTTGCATACCGGCACTAGATTGTCCTTCACCTCGCCTGTCTCCCTGTCCCTGTATGTCCGGCTCAGTGCCAGCTCGGGATGACTCCTCACATGGCAGACATGATGGACCGTCGACAGCAGCCGCCTCTCACCGTCCTCGGTGATGTCATAACGCGTGACCTTACCCTGCCGCCTGCACTCACTGCACTCATAGTGCGCAGCCCTGAGCACTGACTCCTTCAGCCTGATCCATTCCTTTGACTTGTAGAATCGCCACAGCTCATCCTTCTCTATCAGTTCCCTGATCCATTGTTCCGTTACCATATATTCAGCCACACAAAAAGGACAGCGCCCAGCGCCGTCCTCTTTTACGAAAGGGAAGATAACCAC
>AUXO016037571.1_pt1 | contig 14161 bp, 16 predicted proteins | sample 768731 | NCBI WGS metagenome assembly AUXO01 (sample SAMN02715735, study PRJNA202380) | gut metagenome | biome: sheep rumen | host: Ovis aries | place: New Zealand: Palmerston North | reverse complement strand
TTTTGAAGGAAAGTTAAGGTTGTTGAATCCACTAATTTAGGATCAACTGTTAGCGGAACATAATCCGCTTTTAGGTCAACTGGAATAATTGAGCTACCATCTCCAGTTGAATCTTTAAGTGCTCTTTCAAATTCAGCTTTTTGAGCATTCTTGTCTTTTTCGTTAAGCATGCCGTTTATTTTAAGCAAGCCTTTAATTTGAAATGAGGTTCGAATAGCATTATCCAAACCTTGAAGCACCGAATCATTAATTTTGATTGTCTTCAGTAAAGCTGAGTGATCACTAATTGCACCGCTTCCACCAAAGATATCGTTTGTTCCATAGAATCTTCTTAAGTGTATAAGTGACTCATATGGAAGAGTGAATGCCTTCTTATCAGTAAAATAAAAGCGGAGAAATAAAGCTCCACTTTCATCTTTTAATGCTTCCACCGAATTAGGTTTAAGTGGCCAAAGCTCAGTAAGTTCATAAGTCAGTGGATCATAAACTGGATAAATAAAGGCATTATTGTTTAAGTACAAAAGAGTAACCACTCTATAGATAAAGTCATAAGGACTCATGAGTGGGTTTGGTTGAAACTTTAATAGATAAGATAAGTCACCCTTTTTCTCTTGTACTGTTTTATCGTCTTGAGTCTTCACATATCTTGGTTTCAGCTTTGCTGAGTGAGTCGCGATTCTATCGATACAAATCTTAACGATGTCGCTTGCGTTAATGTTGTCACCAAAATCGGTAAAGAGGTTCAATGTCGATTTAAAAAGACGAGCATCATATTCAATAGGTGCCACTACTTTTTTCTTTCGTTTAAATATGTCAAATAAACCCATAGCGGCCTCCTAACTAATCATGTTCTCGTAATCGTTCTTATAGCGGTTTAAAACTGCATAGGCAATAATCAAAGCAACACATCCATCAATTCTTCTAAGCTTTGAATTTAACTTGCTTGGTTGAATGTTGCCATTGATGTCAATCTTGGCTTGAGTGTTTGAGAAGCACCACTTAAGAATAGGATTATTATCATAGATAACAAGCTTGTTTTTTAGGTCTCCTTCAAGCTGCTTCATTGGTTCTGAAAGGGTATAGATTCCTTGACGGATTTTTTCCATTGTGAATCCAGCATCTTCCATTTCCTTTACCCAGTACTGAGAATTCCACGGATCATAGCCGATCCATAGAGGTCTAATGCCGTAGTTTCTCACCATTGATAAGAACCATTGAGTAACTAAGGAAAAATCATTTTGATTTCCATTGGTTACTGAAACTAATCCCTTTTTGATCCAAAGGTCGTATGGAATCTTATCTTCCTTTACCCTTTGTTCAATTAAATCTCCTGGCATAAAGAAGTGAGGGATTACATACTTCTTGCCATTTTTAATAACTAGCAAAACCGCAGCAGTTAAGTCAGTTGTTGAGCTGAGGTCAACTCCACCAATAGCATAGCTATCTCTAAGTTCTTCTAGTTTAAATCGTGTTTCGTTATTCAAATCATTGAAAGTTAACCAAGAACCACTATCAAGTTGCTTGATATTAAAGTCCTTGCATAGCATGGTGACTCTAGTTGATAAGTCGTTTTGACTCTTCACCATCATGTCTTCAAGATAAGAACGAAGCTTAATATTGCCTAATGAAGGATTGCTTTTAGTCCAAGAAGTCGGATCAGAAAAGATCTCATCAACTCCATCTTGGGTATAAAGCCATGGGAGAATTCTTATGTCTTTGATTTCTCCTTTTATCATCTTTCGACAATATTCGAGCTTACTATCTAAAAAGCCATCCACTGTTGTGCCTTCAGTTGTAATGATAAAGATTAGAGGTTCTTTCTTAGTTGATTGAGATTGCTTGATTGCATCATAGACTTTTGAATCAGTCATCTCATGCACTTCATCAATACATCCAACTTCGATGTTATAACCATCTTTATTACGGCTTTGAGCGGATAGCTTTTTAATCTTGTTTTTGTTCCTTGGAGAATAGATATAAAAGATATTCTTCTTGGAACGTCTTTCATTTCTAAGAGCTTTGGATTGCTCTCTCATGTTGTTGATTTCCTCAAAGAGGATGCTGGCTTGGTCATTAGTGTTACTAGCACACACAATATCGGTTCCGCCTTTTGAAAGGAAGAATTCCGATAAATCAATGCCAGCAATAAACGTTGTCTTTCCATTTTTACGAGCGATTAGGAGAATAACTTCATTAAATCTTCTAAGGCCAGTGTCTGCCATCTTAAAGCCATAGGCACATTCTAATAAAGCCTTTTCCCATAGCTCTAAAATGAATGGTTGACCATTAAATGGAGATTTTGTGTGCTTGCAAAATTTTTCAATAAAGTCGATTCTTAGTTTCCCAGGAGCTTCATCGTAAATATAGGAAGGGTCATTTAAATCATTTTTAAGACCATTTAAGACACTTTTTAGTTCTTCCCCAGCAATTATTCGTCCAGCTTCGATTTCGTTTATATAATCGATTAAATAACTCATTCTTGGTTATTTTCACTTTCAACTGATGGAATAGGAATCTCACGATAATGGATTTCGCTATCCTTTTTGCTGAGGATGAGTTTCTTTCCTAATATTGAGCCATCGGTGACACTTTGGATTAAATATCCACTTCTAGCCACTAAGACTTTTTTGCCTTTTTCAATGATTGTTTCCATATCATCCTTCCTCCCTAACTAAATTGAATGTTCTATTTGTTCCAACGTTGTTAGCGGAATAAGTTTTAAGTTTAATCGAGGAAACTTCTCCACTACTCAATGCAATGATTCCAGTTTCATTGATTCTTTCACCGACTGGAGCAGGTCTATATCCGCCCCATGAACTTTCTACATAATCACCAGTCAAAGTAATTTTGAAAGTTGTATCAGTTAAATATTCATATTCAAAGTTGACCGCAGCATCTAAGGAGTCAGAAGAAATACAACCAATTCCTTGGCCGAAATCGATGTTGATTGAAGTTGAGCTATTTTCGTAATGGAAATGTTTGTCAGCAAGAGGATCAACTCCGCCAACAATACCAACAGTCCAATTTTTGTTATAAGCAATATCTAAATCTTCATCACTAAGTCTATCCACCACAACTTGGTGAAGAGAAATCACCTTTGCAGCTGATCCACTTAAATCCTTCAAAGCTCTAAACATTGCTACTACTGATTCTTTTGTTAAAGAGGTGCAGTTACCGAAGTTAGCATTAACATTAAAATTACTTTGGAGAGTAATCTTCGTGAGCAGTGGACAATCTTGGATTGCTTCCATTGGAATAGGAACATTAATCGTGTTAGGGAACCAAATTTCGTTTAAAAGAGGGCATCCCTTGACCACTGCTGTTCCACCAGTGAAAGATTGCAGTCTATCTGGCAAATATATCTTTTTTAATCTTGGAATATTCCAAAATGCATATGAACTCAATTGTCTTAAATTTGAGTTAGCACCAAAGGTGACTATCTCACTACCGCATCCACTTAAGTTGTATTGACCCCAACTCGATAAGGATGATGGGAAATTAATATCATCTAAATTCTCAATGCGATAAAGAGCATAATTCTCTAAGGTTGCTAATTGACTACTAGGTTCAAATTCGATATGAGTGCAACCACTTTGATAAAAAGCATGGGCTTTTATTGTGGTGACCGTGTAAGGAATATATACAGTAAATTCATTTGTGGCATCCGCTAGGAAGTTGGTGGTTATATAAGTCACTCCTTCTGGGATTTCAAAGTGATCGAATCTACCTTCAACAAGCTGAGATAACAAAGTGAATTCTTCTGAAGTATGGATGATTCCTAAGTTGCCTTTAGTGACGTCCGCCACTATTGGCTCAGAAGCATAGATGTAATTCGCGGTAATCGTTGAATCGCTATTAGCCACTTCATCGCAAGCTACAAAGCTAAGCTCCCATCTACCTTCATATGCTGTCACCGCTTTAGGAATTTCAAATTCGTTATTATGGATTCTATAAAGATAAGCTACTTTTGCATGGGTAAGTTTAAGGTAATGATAAGTGCTATCGATTTCCTCATCTACCTCAAATAAGAGTTTTACTCTTTTGCTTTCTCTATAGACAGAAATAGACAAAGGAAGCTCTTCAGTTTCTAGCTTCCCATTTTTGTTAACATGAATATTAATCTCGTAAGCCATTGAGCTATCTCCTATTTTATTTGCTTCATAAATTCGTCAAACTCATCATCTTCATCAATGGCATTTTTACCAATGATTGAATTAAGAGTTTTAATAACAGTTTGGTAAACTCCAAGAGAAGCTAGATAAGTCTTATAGCATGGTGTTTGGCGTGAGTTTCCTTTGGAAGAATATTCCACCGCTCCATGTTTAATGACTTCATCTTGGAGATCATCAAGTTGAACTTTTAAAAAAGCCGCTTTATGAAGCAGCTCATCTACTAGTTTTGTTTTTGTCTCATCGACATCTTTAAATAGAGCATGAAGTCGCTCATACTCTTTTTTAATCTTTTTTGTATCCACGACTTCTCCTCCTAGAAAAAAGTTCCCCAGTTTTTGGGAAACTCAGTTTTTCAAAATTTTTGCCCCACGTATTTCTGAGGTAGCCGCCGTCGGTACCTTGAGCATCACTCAAAGAGTGACCTGGGGAGGGGTGAAAAAATATTTTATAAGCTAGAAAGAAATGTTAATCTTTCTTTAGGGAATCGGCCGAGCTTGAAACTTGGCAACGAGCCCTAGCCTCTAAGCTCCGAGCTTGAAAGACGGTAAGATAGAGGTTTTTTATTTATAAGGTTTGAGATTCCCTTCTTCATCAAAGATTGGTTCTTTCTTTTCAAACCTATGATGCTCCTTATTATGGCAGTCTTTACATAGGTAGATGAGATTATCTTCTCCAAGAGTGATTCTCGGATCAGTTATGTTTTTAGGAGTCAAAGGAATCTTATGATGAACTTCCTCTCCTATAGCACCACACTTTTCGCATCTTCCATTACAAGAAGCTATCTTTTGCTGTCTAGCTAAGAGCCATTCTTTACTTCTATAGAAGCGGTTTATAGCTTTGCACTTATTGAGCATTAAAATAAGCCCCATTCAGCGAACTTCTCGAAGCCACCTAATTTTGTAATGAAGTCTTTAGCAATACAAACAATTTCACCATATGGTTTTCCATCAATGAATTCATCTCCGATTGCACATGAGAGTTCAACAACCTTTTTGGTTCTTTGAGCTTTAAGCCAAGCATAGATATTTACTGAAACATCAGCTTTGCTGAGATCTTTCCCATGAAGACCACCGCCAGTGATTGAATCTCCCATATCAGAGCCAAGCTTTCTATTCGTTGCACCAGTATCTACATTAGTGCCACCACTCCAATCACCAATTGGATTTACTTCAGCATTTTTGAAGATCCTCTTAAGTTCTGAAGAATCAGCATTGCTTTGGCAAATAATGAGTCTTTCTTTATCAAGTATATATTTCCCATCGTATGGATAGGCTTCAGTGATATCCCTAGCAATTTGTGAAAGTCTTTTTTGCTCTTCGGTTAGAGGAACACCCTTGAAAATCCCATTATCACCGCAGCGGAACTTTACAGCTTGGTTTTGCGATAAATGGAAATCTTGAGGAACTTCTACATAGTCCACCGCTAGTTTTCCAGCAATACGATAAACGGCATTTCTAACATCTTTCTTTTTAAGATGAACCGAGGTTTCGCAAATAATATGGCAACAACCATGTCCAATTAAAACCTCAACTGCAATTTTTGGAGCTCTCTCGGCCTTATAAGCTAGGTCAACTAAAGCACCAGCGATTCTATCCGCTAATTTGTCTGGATGGAATTTATTCACTTTTTCTATCATAGATAGTTTCTCCTTTTTCTTAAAAATGCTCATTTTGCCTTTACTGAATACTATGTATTGAGTAAAGAAGTAAAAAGCACCCCTTTTAGAGTGCTTATTGATAGACTCTATAGAATTTATTCTTAGAGACTATCTAATAACTTCGAACTTATCAACTTCTGGGATGAGAGCACATCCACCCCAAGTACCATGAATTTGTCCGATGTCATCTATGAAGAGAACTTCGCCTTCTTTTCCGTTATAGGAAGGTTCATCTTTCATTTCAATAATTAAGATATGGTCACCAACTTTAGCCATCTATTTCCACCAAGCCTTGTAGGCTCCCTTCTTTGTAAATTTCTTTGAGTTCATCAATCGTATAGATTAGAACTTGAGCTTCCGACATTGTTTTAGGGTTATCAGTCGCAAAGACTAAGAAATTGTTCCAAAAGCCTACCACCATTCTCGGTTTACTAAAGAGAAAGACAGTTCTTCCAATTTGGATACCCTTGTTATCAATGAGCTTTACCACTATTTCTAGCTTATTCATTACCAGCCTCTCTCTTTCTTTTCAAATTCAAAGCAAGAATCACTGTATTTCTTCCAAATTGGATTATTTTCGACATCCTTATCTTCAAAATAGTGAATGTCGGCTCTTACTTCGTTGAAATAATCTAATAGAGCAGTATCTCCTTTTTCTCTCCATATTTCCTTTCCATGATGGAAATAGACATATTCTTGAGTCTTTGGAGCATAAGCAAGTTGGTTTTCTTTTCTTTTGCCTTCAGTTACTAAGTACATTACTTGAGCCCCCTCCAAAGTGGTTTTAATTCTTTAGGAGTGTTCTCAAAGTCCACTTCGTCCATGGCTAAGCCTTCTTTAAGGCAGCCTTTGATAACGCTAATCCATCTATCTACTGGATAGGCTTCATCAGTAACTCCAGCTTCTTGATATCTTTTTAGCAAGGTTTCAAGTCCCTTCTTGGTTTCGATATAGTGCATATTCTGACCTCCTTTGGTCATACATATACTCTAATAATCTTTGATTATTATCAAGTTATATTGATACAATTTTTAAGGGATTTAAACACCTCAACTAAGACGTTAACAACGATAGAATTTCCAGCCATTTTGTAGTATTGAGTTTCACTACATCCAGCTTCAAAAGCTCTATCGATTCTTTCATCATTCCAACCCATCAATCTCCAACATTCTCTAGGAGTTAGCCTTCTAATATTGATGAGATCATTTTTGTCATTTACAACAACTCCAACATCAGTGACTGTACATTTAAGAGTTGGAATAATGCTCTTTTGCACTACCCCTCTTTTGGATTTGCATCTATTTGTATAAATGCCGTCTCCAACTTCGGCAGCAGCATATCCAGCCTTAGTAGCTTGAGGAACTAGAATCACTTCTTTTTCTTCTTCACTAATGTTTTTAGCTGGAATCATAACAAAGTTATCAGTAGCTCTTCCACCAGGACAAGTCGAGATGGTATAAGCTACTTTGCTTTTATTATCATGAGGTCTAAATTTGGTTCCGCGTATGAAACCATTTCTATTACTTAAATCGCATGCATATTTGATGAACCTATCACTAAGGAAATATTTCTCTTCCACTTCTTTTTCTAAGAGGTCTTGAAGAGTAACCTTTAGTTCAACTGGTTCTGGGAAAATAAAATCTCCATCATAATCAAGAATGGAGACCATTATTGTTCTTTCTCGGTTTTGCGGAACACCATAATCTTTGGCATTCAGAACTTTATAGAAAGATTTATATCCTAGCTCTTTGAGATAATCTACCCAAACTAGGAATTCGTTAATAAACCTTTTTGAGACTAGGTTTTTCACGTTTTCCATGAGCAATACTTTAGGAAGAGTTCCTTTTTCTTTAGAAACTTCTAATAATCTTTGCACTTCCCAAAGAAGAGATGATCCAGTTTCGGAGCCTTTTTCAAATCCTTTGAGTCTTCCGCTTAAAGAAATATCAGTGCAAGGGAAACTATAAGTCCAAAGGTCAACTTGAGGAAGCTCTTTTATAGTTTTGATATCTCCTAAATTAGTAGTCCAACCATGAAGGAATCGATAAGTCTTAATTGCGTACTTATCAATTTCGCTTGTTGCCACTACTTCATGAGGAATACCAGCAATTTTTAAGGCTTCTTTTTGAGCTCCAATCCCAGAAAATAATTCAACAACTTTTAACATATGCCACCTCCGCATGAGTGAGATTGACCGTCATCAACCTCACCCACTTGGTAAAGGAGGTAATCATGGAGAAATAAATGAATCCATAAGGTCAATTTAAAAGCAGGGTTAGTTCCTGCACGCGAATAAAAAGCTTAAGCTTTATCGCTTAGCTCTTCATCTTTTTGGAGTACTTGATAATCCTCAATATCACTAAGAGGAATCTTTTCTCCGTTTCTAATTAAAAAGCAGCCATCAAGACTGCCAATGTATCGAATGTAACGTTTAACAATTACATCTACATACTTTTCATCAATTTCGACCAAGAAGGCATTTCTACCATCTTGCTCAGCGGCAATGAGAGTTGTACCACTACCACCAAATAAGTCGAGAACGTTTTCTCCTCTTCTTGAACTATTCTTGATAGCTCTAGCCACTAGAGGAATTGGCTTCATAGTTGGATGAAGGTCATTGTGCTTTGGCTTATCATATTCCCAAATTGTGTCTTGGGTTCTGTCATCAATGAAGTAATGACCAGCACCTTCTTTCCATCCATATAAGATTGGTTCGTTTCTTGAATGATAATCTTTTCTTCCAAGAACCAACGAATTCTTTAACCAAATAATAATTTGGCTCATGTGGAATCCAGCATTTTTAACTGCTAAGAGGAAGTTGAGCTCTTCAACATCGCTATGGCAAACATAGAAAGCCGCTCCTGGTTTAAGAACTTCAAAGGCATTTTGAAATGCACTTGTTAAGAACTTAAAGAATGAGTCATTATCTTGTTTATCATTTTGAATCTTCATTCCAGTTGAACCTTCATAATCCACGTTATAAGGCGGATCAGTAAAAAGAAGGTCGACTTGAGTTTCTCCAACAAGAGTTTTAACATCCTCAAGTTTTGTGGAATCTCCACATATTAATCTATGATTACCAAGAAGAAATAAGTCACCTTTTTGAGAATAAGGAACTTCAGGAAGCTCTTCATCTTCAGCAAAGTCATCTTCTTCAGGTTCATCATCTAATTTATCAAGCAAATCTTCAAAACCGAATTGGAGTAAATCCATATCGATGTTTTTGATTTCTTCGCTTAACTTGCCCATGTCCCATCGAGCTAATTCAGCAGTTTTATTATCCGCGAGTCTCAATGCTCTAACTTCATCATCAGTTAAATCGTCAATAACAATACAAGGGACTTCTTCGATTCCTAACTTTTGGCTGGCTTTTAATCTAGTGTGGCCAGCAACAATAACGTTATTTGAATCAATTAGAATTGGGTTTCTAAATCCAAAGGCTTGAATACTAGCGGCAACAGCATCGACAGCTTCATCGTTGATTCTTGGGTTATTGCCATAGGCAACTAGTTCATTAATCTTCTTTATCACTATCTTCTTTGATAATTTTGCCATTACCCCATGTCTCCTTTCCTTCTTTAGCTCGTTTAATCATCAATTTGATTTGCTCAGAGTTAGGATCGTAATCGAGACCAAAGTTAATCTTGAGCAAATAAACCGCTGCTTTATAGTCAGGACCAATGTGTCTAACTTGGCGGTATGCCTTTTTATCAGCACCACCTCTACCAGCACTTGATTTTTCACTAGCTAACTTTGTTTCGGTAACTTCGTCATATCCTAACGCGAGTTGAAGCATCGCATTGATTAAGTCTTCTTTAAGGCCAACTTTGCCTTCTTCCATAGCTTCGACAATTTCTACGTGTTTTTTCTTCAGCCTTGAGAATGTGTTTTGATCCATCTGAAGGCGTCTGCAAATTTCTTTTTGGGAGAAATTGTTTCTCACTGCTTTTGTTAAGAAATCTCGGTACTTTGGCCACAAACCATCATTTACCCACATCTCAAAGGTATCTAATGGTTTTGCCATTTTCGTATCCTCCAAATGTGTAAAATAAAACCCCACTATTTCTAGCGAGGTTTCTATAATTTTTCTGATTATAGCATATCAAGGAATACCGACTCTTAGCAACTATGGAAAGCTATGCTTTTTTAGGATTTACTATGGTCTTTCAAACTTATCTTCCAAAGTCCATCTCGATGAAGCTCGTAGATATAGGAAATAGCATAGTTAAGCTTCTTGGCTATCTCTTTCCAAGAAAAGAAATTTAGATATCTATACGTGAGCACGATTTCTATAAGTGGATTATCAACGCTCGCGATAACGTTTTCAATCTCTCCTCTTAGCTTTACGAGTTCTTCAACCTTCTCATCAATTTGTTGTTGCTTAGCGAATATCTTGTCTATGTATTTAACAAACGGAGCTTTTAATGAAGGTGACTTTTGAACTCTTGGTTCATCAGTTATAACCCCTTGCGTACCATTGGCTAAAATTTCAAGATATCCAAGCTCCTCTTTTAGAGAATCAACTTTGAGGGATAGGTAGTAATAGCTTGATAAGTACTTTTTCACTTCATCAGTTGTCATGTGCTACCTCCTTGAATTTTGGCAATGCGGTGATTTCTATCGAGATTCCAGTTGGCTCTTTAGACCACAGCTTCTCAACATGCTCCACCGCTACTTGAGCATCATCTTCCCAAAACTTAAGTTCAGTCATGCAGTCTTTGAGAAGTTTTTCTAAGTTATCGGTATCAGGCTTAGTCATCCTATATTCCATATGCTTATGTTTAGTGCCTATATAGAATAGCCAGCTAACCGTAAGTTTCAGTGGTCCATTAAGTGGACTTTTTGGAACGAATGGTTTGAGATACTTTTTGAGTTCGGCTTTTGCCTTAGCTACATTTTCTGGTTCATAGATTCTAGGTTTGCCACGAATGATAGCGACTTTCTTTTCTTGAGCAGTTACTGTAGGTGGATCAAGTAGTAAGAAGAATTTCATGTTCCTTTTTCGGACTTTTTTCTCAGCCTCTCACTCGCGTTGGACATGGGACAATAAATAGGTACAAATATGGAACAAGTTTATTAAAAACTTGTCCAATTTGTCCGTTTATTTTTGTCCTCATCGCATGCGAGAAGCTAATTTTTTTATTAGCCCTCTTGACCCCCTTCCCCAGTTAAGATAACTCTAGTTTTGTCTTCGATTTTAAGACGGCCTTTAGATGCTGCGATTGCTCTTTTTATAGTTTTTTCGTCTACAGTTAAGTATTCAGCAATTTGAGAAACGCTTAATTCTAGAACTTGTTTGAATGAAGCAATTTCCTCATATCGTCTTACTATCTCTTCCGCTCTTTTTTCATCCGCGGACTTTTTATTGTCTTTTGCTTCTATTTCTCCAGCGGCATGCAATTTTCCAAGAGCTCCAGCTGAATCAAACTTATGAAGAGGATAGCTAAACCAAATATAGAAGTTTTCAGGATTGAGGAATTCTCTAGTTGTAATTTCGATGCGAAAACCCCTATCGGTCTTTTTGTCCGCATATTCATCAATTACTTTTTGAGATAGCTCAAGTTCAATAATGTCGATAATAGCATCAGCATCACGAGAGAAAACACCGCTTCCACTGCCCCTATCTAAAGATTTCTTATTTCCTTGAGCACCTTTAGAGTGATGATGACAGTAAATTACTGAAACTCCAGCTTCAGCGGCAATCCTATCTAATTGATTTGTGAATTTGCCCATGTCTGAAGCACTATTTTCATCTCCGAATAAGACTTTATAGATTGGATCTAAAATGACTACATCAAAACCATTAGCTTTGCATTTCCTAATGATTTTATCTGCGAGATTATCCAAAGTTGTTGCTTGGCCTTTTAATGACCAAATAGCAATGTTTTCTAAACAATCAGTGCCTAAGCCTAAGGCATCTATTATTTTATGGAGCCTATCCCATGAGCTAGCTTCGCTCAACTCAAAATCAATATAAAGTACTTTGCCTTGAAAGCATTGTAGTTTACCCATCCATTTGAGTTTGTTTGCTATGCAAACTGCTAGTTGCATTAGAGCAAAAGTCTTGGCTGTTTTGCTACCTCCAGTGACTATGGCTTTATGGCCTTTTCTCAAAACTCCTTCAATTAACTCAGGAGCGAGTTCTGGCCACCCATCTAAGTCTTTAAAGAACTTAATTTGAGGAAGAGGATTATCAATTGAAGCAATGTATTTTCTCCAATCATCCCAATCTTTACAGCCAATATTAGTTGCAATAAGTTTTTGCATAACGCCATTGCGGCTTACTCCTGGCATTCTTGAAAGCCTAGATGGATTCTTATTGTTTTCATCCACTCGTAAGCCTTTGCTTTTGAGATAAGAATAAAGGAAATTTACCCTCTCTTTATATTCCCTCTCACTAATTGCATCGACATGAACGATAGCATGTAAAGAACGAAGTCCACTAAACACTAAAGCAGCAATTGGAAGCCTTAAATCATCATAGATGAATCTTTGAAGTTCAAGAGTTTCTCCATCCGCTTCAACTAATGCATATTTATAAGAAGTTACATTCTTATCCTTATAGCCACTACCATCTAAAGCATTGAATTTGATCCAAGCTCCAGCTTCTAATTTAGGATCTCCGATTGCGGCACCTAAATCATCGCCATAATGATAAATATCCTCGATAATATCGCGGCAAGTTTTATGATAAACGCAATTCCCAGGAAGCCACTTCCCTTTAGCGGTATCAAAGAATGCATTTGATGTAACGAAACCAACATAGTCAGAATCATTGAATAAAGCTTTTAAGTATTTAATGAGTTGCTCTCCACCACTTGGCTCAGCTGGCTTAGAGAGGATTTCTTGAGTTCCATCAAATTCGATTGTGTCATTAAAATCCATGCAACCATCGCCTTCATATCTTTTAGGAATGAAGCCTTCTTGCTTAGCAAGTTCCATGATTGTTGCACCAGTAACACCACTTTCATTGAAGGAATTCCATTTTCTTTCAAAGTCGGTAAGTTTGGCTTTTACTGGATCTTTATAAGACCATTTAATGAAGTCATCGATTGAATAGCCTTCTGTTTTTAAAGCCATACCAACACGGAGCCAATCTAAGTAAGAAAGATTGCTTGGATTTATATAATTCAAAGCATTTGATAATAATTCACTCTTCATAGATTAGCTCTCCTTTGGTATGTATGTTTCTGGGTGAAACCAATGAGGAATCTTCCAGTTATAGTTAGCAATTCTTGTAATCATGTTGCTGGCTTCTTCAAAAGTCCAAGTGCCAACATGCATAAAGCCGTATTTTTCAAGGCATTTGATTTGTTTTGGTGTGGCTAAGCCTAGGTCTTGTCTAGATGATAATCGAGAAATAAGAAGTGAAGCCATACCAGCATTTGGAACTTCATCAGGACAAATTCCCCACTTCTCTAGCAAAGCTAGTTGCTTTTCGGTTGCAGGTCCTTGTTCCCAAACGAATGTTGGCTCATAGTTAACTAAGTCTTCCGCAGAAATAGAAACAGCATATTGAATTGGATCAACTAATCTCTTCTGACGTTTCTTCATTTCTTCAAGTTGTTTTGCGAGAGCTTCTTCTCTTTCACGAACAACATCGTTTTCCGCTTCTTCCTCACTATCAAGAAGGTCAACACCATCAGCATTTTCAGCAACTTTTCGATTGATTCTTTCCGCTACTTCTTCAGTTTTAGCAATTAAGGATGAAGGATGACATAAGTCATGTCTTTCGGTCATCCAAAGAAAGTCGAGAAGTAATAATTCCGTTTTCCCTTCAGCAAGTCGCATTCCTCTCCCAACCATTTGTTGATATAAAGAACGAACTTTAGTAGGTCTAAGAACAACAATGCAATCTACATCAGGACAATCCCAGCCTTCAGTAAGGAGCATGGCATTACACAAAACTTGGTATTCTCCGTTTTCAAAAGCTTTTAGCTTTTCTTCTCTATCAGAACTTTCACCATTTACTTCGCAAGCTTTAAGTCCGTAAGAATTTAATAGCTCACAAAATCTTTGAGCAGTTTTGATTAAAGGAAGGAAAACAACTGTCTTGCGATCATGACAATAAGTAAGCATTTCCTTAGCAATTTGATTGAGATAAGGTTCTAAAGCTGAACCAATTTCTCCAACTGCATAGTCACCATTGCTGATTCCAACATTAGTAATATCAAGATTTAGAGGAATCATTTGAGCCTTAATCGGAGCAAGATATCCCTCTTTGACTGCTTTTCTCATTGGATATTCGTAAGCTAAAGAATCGAAATATTGACCTAAGCTTTTTCTATCCGCTCTATCTGGTGTTGCAGTAACCCCAAGAACTAAAGCTTTA
>AUXO015670557.1_pt1 | contig 14162 bp, 17 predicted proteins | sample 768731 | NCBI WGS metagenome assembly AUXO01 (sample SAMN02715735, study PRJNA202380) | gut metagenome | biome: sheep rumen | host: Ovis aries | place: New Zealand: Palmerston North | reverse complement strand
ACGCGGACGCGCTCCGCCCCGGTCGAAAACACGGGCGAGAGGTCGAAGTACGAAAGCGCGCACAGCACGAGCGCGTCGACGTCGCGAAAGCCAGTCATGGCGATCGGGAAATCGCCCATCCACCGGACATAATCGGTCAAGGTATCCATCGCAGCATCTCCTTTTCCCTCATCCGCTTCCCGCCGCGCGGTGCCTCCGTCCGGCGCGCGGGAAGCAGACCTTTGTTGATCGAATTGTTGTTGATTGATTTATTATACAATCAACCGCCCGTATCGTCAAAACTTTTCCCTTTGTTTTTTTGGCAGCGTCTCTCGTCTCTGGTATGGAACGCAGGCGCGATCCGCAACACCATCATGCCATAACGACATGCCGCAGTCTAGCGCGGTACGGTGCTTTTTCTGCGTTTCTGATGCCGTTGGCCAAGGAGCAAAAGAAAAGCGACGTGCGTTAAAACACTTCGTTTTTTCTTGTCTGATCCAAACAGAAAAGATAGGGCTCAAAGCTCGGTATACGTTCAAGTCCACATCGCACAGCGCCACGGTACTGGCGAAGGTCTTGCGAATGTGCTTCATTTCCAGGATGGGAGTTTTCATATCGGCACTTTTCGCACCTTTACGCGCAGGGTGAGCGCTTCGACATGACATTTACCGAGCGCTACACGTCCTTCTCCCCCGAACAGCTGCTGGACGTGCATCTGAGCATCCGCGACGTGGAGGCGGGCCAATACATGGTGACCGAAACGGTGATCAATCGCGCCTCGGGCAGTGCCTTCGACCAGTGGGCCGCTATGGGCGCCGTGGAGCTGCGCGACAGCGCGGAATTGGGAGTCCTTGCCGCTCGCTCCGTTCCCTCCATTAATAAATACACCACATCCGCTGAGGATAGCGTTCTCCGCTTAGACGCCATCTTTGCCTGCAAACATACCCTCAAGATACATTAAAAGAGTTTGATTCTCCGCAATAATGCTGAAAAAGGTCAGCGACAAGACGCCGCTGACCTTTTCTCGTACAATATTCGATTAGTGCCGTGCGCCTAAGCGTGCCTCCAAGTCTGAGGCACTGTAAAGAACATCCGTTACAATGACGGTTTCGCCGCGAATGAGGTAGAAAACGGAGAAATTATCCACAAGCATCCGATGGAGCTGTGCCGAAATGCATGGCTCAAACTGCGGGATGCCAAAACGAGGTGGCATTTCTTCCAGTGAGAGGATTTCATCCGCGATGCGGTCATACTGCGCAGCAGCTGTGTCCGGAGCCCTGAACGTAAAGTAAATATAGTCGTAAATCTCGTCCATATCCTGCAGCGCGGCATCTGTGATGTCTACTGTATATTTCATTCCGCGCGTCTGCTCCTGTGTTCACGGAAAGCTTCTGCCGCGTGGCGTGTCCGTCCTGCGTTGGCGTCCTCAATCCCACAATTGAGCTTTGCGGCCAGTTCTTTATCTGTCATCCGATCCGCATCAACAGAAAGCGGAGCCTTAGGAAGCGTAACAGGGAAAGGAATTCCGCCCACAAGCGCGATCTGATTGAGGTATATATCCATCGCGGTGGACATGGGAATGCCAAGCTGCTTGAGGACACTCTCAGCCCTCTGCTTCGCGATCGGGTTCACACGAAGATTCAATGTTGCAGTTTTTTCCATGACGATCACACTCCTTTGGCAACATTGTAACGCTAATTGCGTTACAAGTCAACCGGTTATTATTGGTATACAAGAATAACTGTGGTGCGTTCTTGACAATATAATTCCTCCGGCACGCTTGTGTTGGGGAAGAATGGCTGCCCTAACCGAATGATAGGTGAAGTTGTATAGCCTCAACGTAATCTGGCAAAGTTTATCTTTCGGCCAGAGATTAAGTTCCACTATGAGTGTAGAAATCCCGCCCACCGGGAATAAGCCGATGAGCGGAATTGTTTCTATATGCGCTTGTCAGTTGACCTTGTCCTTGAACGCCTTGCCAGCCTTGAAAACAGGGGTGTTGCTGGCGGCAATGTCGATGGTCTCGCCGTTGGCCGGGTTGCGGCTCTGGCGCGCGTCACGGTGCTTGCAGGTGAAAGTGCCGAAGCCGGCGATCGCAACAGGCTCACGGGCGGCCAGTGATTCCATAATGCCGTTAAGAACGCTGTTTACAACAGCTGTGGCCTCTTTCTGAGAAAGCTCATTCTCAGTAGCAACTTTCTTGATCAGTTCGGTTTTGTTCATTGTAAATATCTCCTTCTCTGTTTGACCTGGATACCGCTATATTATTATAGCAGGGTTGTAGCCGAGGGTATCAAAAGGTCAAGCCCGCGCTGCTCTCCGCGGGGAAAAACGTGGGCTGCTGCCCCCATCCCAACGCGTTTTACAGGGGCGATCCCTGCGTGCACGGCTTCCGGGACGAGACGAAGGACATCCCACTGCTGATCGGCAGCGTGTTCGGCGAGTTTCAGTCCTTCACGCCCGCTCCCATTGACCGTGAGCGCATGAGCGAGACTGAGCAGCGCACCGCCCTGGAAGGCATGCTGGGCAAAGAGGGCGCCGACGAGCTGATCCCGCTGTTCCGCGCGGCCTATCCGGAGCGTGCCCTGGTCGATCTGATGCGGCTGGACTTCATTTTCCGCGCGCCGGAGATCGAATATCTCGCGCTGCGCAGCCGCCTCAATGATCACACCTGGTCGTACTTCTTCAACATGGACCAGCCCATCGACGACGGCGGCTCCACGCCCTGGCACTGCTGTGACATCCCCTATGTGTTCCGCAACATCGACCTGGTGGAGTACCCCCACGGGCCGCAGCAGGACGAGGGGCTATCCGAACGGGTGCAGGAGCAGGTCTTCGAGAGCGTGATGGCCTTTGCCCGCAGCGGCGATCCGAACAACGCCGCCATCCCCTTCCGGCCCGCCAGCGCGGAGGGACATGAGCGCACGCTTCTGATCGACGCGAACACCAGGCTTGTGGAAAACCACGACCACGCGCTGATCGCCGCGGACGCGCGCATCATGGGGCCAGTCCTGACCAGGATGATGCAGGCGCTGCGGGAAAACGCCCAGCACTGATCGTTTCGGATAAGCAGACAATTAAAAAACACCGGCGGGAGGGTCGTGATAAACGATCCTCCCGCCGGTTTTTTATTCTACCCCAACTATTGATACACAGCCGGAAGTCGAAAACGCTTCGAGGCAAAGAGCTCACAGGGAAAAAACAATGCCAATGACGGCGGAAATGGCGATAAAGGCTACCGGGTGCCATTTCAGCTTTTTGATGCCGAGAAACATCACGGCGAACAGAAGGAGTTTTTCCCAATCGAACAGATCCAGATAGCTCCCCGACTGCTGGAACAGATCCAGATGAAACATGGCGACCTGCATCACGCCGATCCCCGCCGCGGCGATCAGCCCCGTGACCGTGGGGCGAAGGCCGTAAAACACGTCCCCTACGATGGTGGATGAACGGAAGCGCTCCAGAGACTTGGAGATCAGGATCACAATGATGAGGGACGGGATCACCTCGCCGATCGAGGCGAGGACGCCTCCGGGGATCCCCGCGATATTGCAGCCGACATAGGTCGCCATGTTGATTCCGATGGGGCCGGGCGTGGATTCGGAGATCGCGATCATATCGGTGATGAGCTCCTGCGTGAACCAGCCGGTTCTCTCGGCGAGCTCCTTCAGGAAGGGAAGCGTGGCCATGCCGCCGCCCACGGCAAAAAGGCCGATTTTCAAAAACTCCCAGAAAAGGCGCAGATAGATCATTTCGTCTCGCCCTCCTTTTTCGCGTCACATGCCCTGGTGACTGCGCGGGCGATCATGCCGACAAGCGCTCCCGCGATCACCAGAATGACGGGCGAGATTTTCGTAAGCAGGCTGAGCGCCAGCGCGACAAGACAGACCACGATGCCGACAGCATCCTTAACGCCCTTTTTCCACATGGAGATGACCGCGTCGAGGATCAGCGCGACGACGCAGACAGAAATGGCGGAAAGTGCGTGACGGACATAGGGATTCTCTTTGAACCCGCTCAGAAAGAACGCGATCACGGAGATGATAATGATACTCGGGGTCACTACGCCGAGTGCTGCGGCCACCGCTCCGGGCGCCTTTTTGTGATGGTAGCCCACAAAGGAGCCCACATTGATGGCAATGATCCCCGGCAGTCCCTGGCTGAGCGCGTAGTAATCGAGGATATCCTCTTCCTTCATCCAATGCGAGGTCTCCACGATCTCCCTGCGGAGGATTGGCAGCATGGCATAGCCGCCGCCGAAGGTGACGGCTCCCATCTTGAAGAATTTCCAGTAGATTTCAAGCAAGTCCTTTAGCATAGACAGCCTCCGGTTTCCTCTTTATCCGTGCGCGCCGTCCCCAGCGTTTCGAGTGCCGCGCGCATCCGCTTCATGCTCTCGGCCAGCGCTTCCATGGAGGCGGCATAGGAGAGGCGGACCTGGGTCTTGCCGCTCTCGCCGAAAGCCGTGCCGGGAACCATTGCGACGCCGTGGTGGATCATAAAGCGGACGAACTCTTCGCCGTTCATCCCGGTTTCCGCCACGTCAAAGAAAACATAAAAGGCTCCTTTGGGCTTGTTGCAGCGAAGATAGGGCATGTCATTGATGGCGCTCACCACAAAATTCCGGCGCTTTTCAAATTCTTCCCGCATGAGCCTGACGGAATCCTGCGGGCCGGTAAGGGCCTCAAGGGCCCCGTACTGTGACAACGACGTGGCATTGGTGACCATATAGGCATGCATTTTCGCCATCGGCGGGATCAGTTCGATCGGCGCGGCCGCGTATCCGATACGCCAGCCGGTCATGGCATAGGATTTGGAAAAGCCGTTGAGCACGACCGTGCGCTCCCGCATTCCCGGGAAAGAGGCGATCGAAAGATGCTTTCCCCCGTCATAGATAAGCTGGTCGTAGATCTCATCGGAGATCACCAGCAGATCGTTCTCGACGGCGAAAGCCGCAAGCTTTTCCAAGGCGTCCCTGCTCTGGACAGCGCCGGTGGGATTGCTGGGATCGAGCACGACAAGGATCTTCGTCTTTTCCGTGATAAGCTTCCGCAGATCGTCCACCTCGACCTGGAAATCATTTTCCATTTTCAGGGTATAGGGAACCGCCCGCGCGTTGCTCAGGACGGGAACATTGGCATAGTTTACCCATGCGGGGTCCGGGACGAGGACCTCGTCTCCCGGCTCGAGGAACGCGCCGAAGACCATAAAGATCGCCTCTGCGACGCCTACGGTGCAGATGATCTCTTCTTCATTATAGGAAAGGCCATAGCCACTCAGATATTCTGCGATCGCGCGCCTCAGCGGGAGGATGCCCTTGTTTGCCGTGTAGTGGGTCGCCCCTGACTCCGCGGCCTTTTCCATAGCGCGGATGATATTCTCCGGCGTGTCGAAGTTCGGTTCTCCGATCCCCAAAGAGATGATATCCTCTCCCTGTGCGCGCAGCTTGTCCACCTCGTCAAACACGCGGCGGATGGCGGAGAAAGGGATTTTATTGATCCTGTTTGCTGGTTTTATCATGATCTGTTCCTCGTTTCCACGAAAGCCCCGGGTTGCCGGGAGGCATCGTTTTTATTTTTCTACATGAATGGCAAGATCGGGGCACAAGCGCTCGCAGAGTCCGCAGGTGATGCAGGCATCGACATTGACGGCCTGGGCGTAATTGTAGCCTTTTTTGTTGACATGCTCGGAAAAACCGAACACATCCTTCGGGCAGTTAGCCTTGCAGATCTTGCAGCTTTTACACAGCTCAACATCGATATAAACCATTTTCAGTCTTTCCTTTCTGTCTGTTGAAGCGCGGCGCCGACCAGCCGTACCAGTTCGTCGGGAGACGCGGCGATCTGCGCGCCCGCGCTGCGAAGCGCCCGGATCTTAGACGCGGCGGTGCCGAAATCTCCGCTGACGATCGCGCCGGCATGTCCAAGACTCTTTCCCTGGGGCGCGTTTCGCCCGACGATCATGGCGATGACGGGCTTTGTCACGCTGTGGCTGATATACTCCGCCGCCTCTTCCTCCAGCTTGCCCCCGATTTCTCCGAGAAGAACGATCACGCGGGTCTCCGGGTCGTTCTCATAGAGCGCGACGGCGTCACGCTGCGTGAAGCCGAAGCTGGGGCCGCCGCCGATGCCGACGACGGTACTCTGGCCGATTCCGGCGTCCGTCAGGGTCTTGCCGGCCTCATAGGATAAGGCTCCGCTTTTGGAAACAACCCCCACGCTTCCGTGCTTGAAAAAACGGACCGGATGCGAGCCCGCTTTGCAGACCTCGGGTACGATCACGCCCGAGCAGCCCGGGCCAATGAGCGTCATCCCCTCGCGTCTGGCGCAGGCGATGATCTGAGCAATGTCGTGGGTGGGGATCTGCTCGGTGCAAAGAATAAAGAGCTTGACGTGGGCCTGCGCCGCCTCCAGGCAGCAGCTCTTCGCGGCGGCGGGCGGCACCAGGCAGACGACGGTGTCGAAGAAATGCTCCTCGGCCGCTTCGCGCACCGTGTTGTAGACCGGGATGCCGTCGACCTCCTGCCCGCCTTTTCCGGGTGTGACGCCGGCGACCACATGGGTGCCGCTCTGGACCATCAGCGCGGTCTGCATCCTGCCGGATTTTCCTGTGATGCCCTGAACCAGGACTTTTGAATCCTTATTGATCAAAATAGACATCTCTCACACCTCCGCGGCTTTGACGGCCATTTTCACCGTTTCGGACAGAGAGGAATAGGTATGCAATCCGGCCTCTGTCATGATCCGCCTTCCCTCCTCCTCCATATTCCCGACCATACGGACATACAGGGGGACAGAAAGCCCGTGATCCCGGATGAATGAAGTGATGCCGTTGGCCATGTCGTCCATCCGGTTAAATCCTCCGATCAGGACAATGAGCAGGCTTTTCAGATCCTTCTGCCCGAGGACTGTGTACTCCATCGCCTTGTACATGGTGCTTGCGGGCGTCGTTCCGCCCAGCTCACAGAAGCTTGCGACCCGGCCGCCAAAGTCCGTAACCATGTCAAGCGTCAGCATGCCTGTGCCGGCGCCGTCGGATATGAGACCGATATCTCCCTCGAGGGGGACAAAGGTGATCGTGGTGCCGTCAGACGTTTGTTCGGTATAGTGTGAAAGCGGCTGCCGGTCTTCCCGCAGGGAGGCGAACAGCTCCTGCTGGCGGAAAGCCGCGTGATCGTCAAGGGAGACCTTGGCGTCCAGCGCCACCAATCTGCCCCCGACGATCCCGAGAGGATTGATCTCGACGAGCAGCGCATCTGATGCGAAAAAGCAATTCTGCAGCTTTTCAAGCAATTCCCACGCCTCCGGCTGCTGCTCCAGAGACAGGAAGTCGATCAGCGTTTCCTTCTGCTCTGCCGACAGGCCGGTAAAGGGATCCAGATCCATCACCAGGATCTTGTCGGGCTCGGTTTTGGCCAGGCTTTCAATCTCCATACCGCCTGCGGCGCTGGCGATGAGCTTGGGCGTCTCGGAGCCCTGGAGGGAGATGGCCAGATACATCTCTCTTTCGATGGACAGCATCTCCTCCGCGAGAAGGCCGCAGACCGGCTTGCCTTTGATGGTGAGCGCCAGGATCTCCTCTCTGTTCTTCTCAAAGTCCGCCCGATCCCGGCAGGGTCTGACGCCGCCTGCCTTGCCCCGGCCGCCGGAGAGGGTCTGCGCCTTCAGCATGAAGGGGTAATCCAGCGGCGCTTCGTCGCACTCGGGCTGGACGAAGCGGGCGTTCGGAACGGGGATTCCGTATTGGGCGAACAGTTTTTTTCCTTCAAACTCAAAGAGATCCATGTTCTCCTCCCTCCGCCGGGCCGCTGTGTTCAAGGCCGTAGAGATAGCCCGCCTCGATGGCCTTCAGATTGGAGTCAAGAAAACGGGGATTGGTCTCCGCTTTGACGATCTCAATGAGCTGCTCTTTGCTGAACATGTCGAAAACAGCGGCGAGATAGCCCAGAACGATCATATTGGCGGACATCCGGTTGCCCAGGTTCGTGGCCATCTGGGTCGCGGGAAGCGCGCAGCTTCGGGCAACGTCTGTTTTCAGTTCGCTGACCAGGTCGGGGTCGTAAATGAGGATCCCGTCGGGTTTGAGCGATCCGATATATTTCTCATAAGCCTCCTGAAAGAGGGCGACCAGGATATCCTTTTTCTCCGCCACCGGGGAGTTGATCGGCTCGCGGTCAATGATCAGCTCCGCCTGGCACTGTCCGCCGCGAGCTTCCGATCCGTATGATTGCGTCTGCGTGGCATAAAGGCCGTTCTTTTTGACCATGGTCGTTCCCATGATCACCGCCGACAGGATGATCCCCTGTCCGCCCATTCCGCACAGGGAAATTTTTACAGGATACTCCATATTGCTCCCTCCTTCACTCCACGCTGGTTCCGCTGAAAACACTTCGCTCTTCGTCGACGAACAGTCCGCAGATGAACTTATCCTTTTTCTCTTCCTCCGTCATGGCTTCCGCCTGCCGGATGGTCACGGTGTTTTTCTTGATCCAGTCGATACAGGCGATCGCGCTGCCGGTGCCGAGGGCATATCTGCCGTAATGCGTCGGGCACTGCGCGACGATCTCGACCAGTGAAAAGCCCTTGTGGCACAGCGCGCGCTTCATCGCCGCCACGCACTGCTGGGGCTGCGCAGTCGTCCAGCGCTCCACATGGGTGGCGCCCGCCGCCTGCGCGACGCGGCAGATATCGAAGTGCGGCTCCACATTTCCGAAGGGCGTTGTCATCGTGCGCATATTCTCTGGCGTGGTAGGCGCCACCTGTCCGCCGGTCATGGCGAAGTTCAGATTGTTGACCATGATCACCGTCACGTCCAGATTCCTTCTGGCGGCGTGGATGAAGTGATTGCCGCCGATGGAAGCAAGATCGCCGTCGCCGCAGAAGATCACGATGGGAAGCTCCGGCTGCGTCAGCCGCACTCCGGTGGCCCAGGCCAGGGTCCGCCCGTGGATGCCGTGGAAGGTGTCTGATTTCAGATAAACGGGGATCCTGGCGGTGCACCCCACGCCTCCGATGGTGAGCATGTTCTCGGGGTTCAGCTCCAGCGCGTCCAGCGCCTGGGTAAAGTAATTGAGCACCTGTGCCGCGCCGCAGCCGCTGCAAAAGAAGTGCGGGAGCTTTTCCTCGCGAAGGAATCTGCGGTTCGGATTTTTGATCAGTTCAGGCATACTTTCACTTCCTCTCTCAGGAAAGAGCGTCCATGACGCTCTGGAAGATCTCCATGGGGGTGTGGATGAGGCCTCTGTTTTTGGTTACGGGCGTGACCGGGCAGCGGCCGAGGGCGCAGCGCTGGATCTCATGGAAATACTTGCCGTTGTTCATCTCCACGGCGAAGAGATGTCCAACTTGCGAGGCGGTTTCCAGAATGGCTTCTTCCGGCACCGGCCAGACGTTGCACAGGCGCAGGACACCGGCTTTTACGCCCTTGTCTCTGAGCATCTGCGCGGCCTCCTTCGCAGGGCGCACTTCGCTGCCGTACGCGACCAGCGCGATCTCGGCGTCGTCCAGAAGGTACTGCTCCGTCCGGCAGATATCCGCGCGGTTTTCCCGCACTTTCCCCGTGATCCGGCGGTACAGGCGCTCAAAGACGTCGGGATCCCAGTCGATGCTGCCTTTTTCATCGTGGGGGTTCAAGGAGTAAATGGTATGGTAGCCTTTTCCCAGCGGCGCAAAATCGGGGCACGAGAATTCCTCTGCCGCAAAGGGCGCGTATTCGCCGGGCGCCGCCGTCGTGTAACGGCGCTCAAACAGCTCGATCTCTTCCGCCGTGGGGATGTACAGCCGCTCGCGCATCAGCGCGATCGTGGTCTCGCTGAGGATGATCACGGGATTCCGATACTTCTCCGCCAGATTAAATGCCCATACCGTATAGTCGAACAGCTCCTGCACCGAGGACGGGCAGACGACGATGGCCTCATAATCGCCGCTGGCGCCGTAACGCATCTGCATGACATCGGCCTGGGAGGCGTAGTTTTCTCCCCGGCAGCGCTGCACGTCCACCACCACCACGGGCGCCTCGATCGCGTAACAGTATCCAAGGCCCTCCTGCATGTAGTTGAAGCCCGCGCTGGCCGTGGCCGTCATGGCTTTTGCTCCCGCCAGAGACGCGCCAGCACACGCGAAGATCGAGCAGAGCTCATCCTCGCCCTGCAGATAGTGTCCTCCTACCTGAGGCAGCCGTTTTGAAATCATTTCAGAGATTTCGTTGGCAGGCGTGATGGGGTAGCCGCCGAAGAACGTACAGCCGGCGGCGATGGCGCCCTCGACCAGGGCATAGTTGCCAAGCGTAAAATGAACGCCTGCGTTGACCCGCTTGGGGTCCGCCTTTACGATAGGCATATCGCTCTTTCTCCTTTCAAAATGGGTCGCCTGCGCTTTCGTTCGATGAATCCGGGCGAAAGCGCGGGGGATTGTCGTTCAGGACCGCGATGTCAGCTCACAGAGCTTATTGGGATCTATGTTGCCGCCGGTCAGGACAAAGCAGACCTTTTCATCCTTTCTGACCTTCAGCGCTCCGCTGAGTACCGCTGCAACGCCGATCGCGGCCGAAGGCTCCACCAGGACCTTGCCTTTGTATACGATCTCATTGAGCGCGCGGACGATGTATTCGTCGTCGACAGGAATGACCTCGTCCACATATTTTTCAATGATGGGGTATGTATTGCTGCCTGTGGTGGTGATCATGAGCCCGTCGGCGACGGTGTCCTGCAGCTCGACCTCCACCGGTTTTCCCGCTTTTCGGCTTTCGGAATAGCGCGGGATGCGCGAGGGCTCCACGCCTACGACGCGGACGGCGGGATTGCTTTCTTTTACGGCCACAGCTACGCCGGCCAGTACACCGCCGCCGCCCAGCGGGACGACCACCGTGTCCACATCGCTCAGATCCTGCATGATCTCATAGCCGACCGTGCCCTGTCCGGCAATCAGCGCCGGATCGTTGAACGAGTGCACGACCGTGTAGCCCTTTTCCGCAACGATCTCATAGAGCTTTTTATAGCGTTCGATCGATCCGAACCCATACTGCACCACTTCGGCGCCGAGTGCGCGCGTGTTGTCCACCTTTACCTGCGGAGCATTCGTGGGCAAGACGATCGTGGCTTTGATCCCCAGCAGGCCCGCCGCGTAGGCGACACCCTGGGCGTGGTTGCCGGACGAGGACGCGATGATGCCGCGGTCCTTCTCCTCCTGGGTCAGGCTCAAAATCTTGTTTGTGGCCCCGCGGATCTTGAACGAGCCGGTTTTCTGCAGACATTCCGGCTTGAAATACACTTCGCAGCCCAGATCGTCATCCAGCTTTTCCGCTCGAAGGATCGGGGTCCTCTTCACATAAGGCGCAAGCCGCTCGGAAGCAGCTTTAATGTCATCGAGACATACAGCCAGTGCCATAGTCATTCATCCTTTCCAAATTGGTATTATTTCAGCGGCGGTCCGCTTCAGGTCGTTTTTTCACGTTTGCGTTTTTTCACATAAGCGCTGATCGGCGGGATCAGCAGCGACAATACCAGCAGCGCCCAGAGCACATTGCCCGCCGGACGCGAGAAAAAGTAACTCAGCTTATAACTGCCCAACTGCAGAGAACGCAGGAAATACTGTTCGGCCTTGCTTCCGAGCATGATGCCGAGCAGGCAGGCGTGGACGGAAAAGCCGCGTTTCTTCATAATGTAGCCGATCACGCCGAACAGCAGGGCCAACAGCATGTCGAAGATGAACTTCCGTTCGGAGAAAGCGCCGATCAGCGTAAAGGAAATAATAGACGGAACCAGGATCGTAGCAGGAAGATTCACGACCCTGGACAGGGTTTTCATCGTCGGGATCCCGATCAGCAGCAGCGCCAGATTGGCTACCAGCATGATGCCGAAGACGACATAGGCCATTTTCGGCGTGGAGATAAACAGCCGCGGGCCAAGCGCAACGCCCTGTGACTGCAGAACGATCAGCATAACAGCGGCCGTGCTTCCCCCGGGGATACCCAACGCGATCATCGGGATGATAGAGCCCGCGCAAAGGCCGTTGTTGGCCGCTTCCGAGGCAATGATGCCTCGCGGGTTCCCTTTCCCGTAGCTGTCCCGGTTCTCCGGGTCCAGATTCAGCGCCTGCTGATAGGAAACAAAGGAGCCGATCGACGCGCCCGCGCCCGGAACGATGCCGACGAAATAGCCGATCAGCGCCGAACGGATCAGTGTGATCCAGTTCTTGAGCGTCGTGACAATGCCGTCGCGCGTTTCACTCAGGCTGTCGTTATACTCGCCATGGAGCTTCTCCTGGCCGCTTGCGCGGGTCTTCTGCGCCAGAATGATGGCCTCTGAGATGGCAAGCAGGCCGATAATGGCGGGGATGCTCGGCACGCCGTCATAGAGCTGGATCAGGCCAAAGGTTGCACGAGGCGTGCTGTATATGTGATCGAAGCCGATTCCTCCGATCAGAAGGCCGAGCAGGCCGGAGACTGCCCCTTTCAGCGCGCTTTTGCTCGATAGCTGTGCAATGAGCACGATGCCGAAAAGGATCACAATAAAGCACTCTACGGTCCCGAAATAATAGACCACCTTCCGCAGGGCGGGCAGGAAAAACAACGTTATGAGCGTGGTCAGCATGCCGCCGAGACACGACGAGATATAGGCGACGATAATGGCCTTCCAGCCTTTTCCCTGCTGCTGCATGGGGTGCCCGTCAAAGCAGGTCACAGCGGCAGAGCCTGTCCCGGGTACGTTGAACAGAATGGCCGGGACTGATCCGCCGAGCTGCGCGCCGCAGTAGATGGAGATCATCAGAGCCAGCGCCGGCTCGGTTTGCATATTCAGTGTCAGCGGCAAGATGATGATGAGTGTGTTGCTCGCCGAAAAGCCGGGGATCGCACCGGCGAGGATTCCGATGAATGCCCCGATCAAAACCAGATACCAGCTGGAAAGGATCGACGCAAAGGCACTTGATAAATATTCCATCCTCTTGCCTCCTTTCAGAAGATCCAGCCGCGGATCAGATATTTCAGGCTTCTGGAAAGCGGATCAAGCGCAATATTCAGGTTCAGGATAACAATAAACAGGATAAAGCCGATCACCGTGACCAGCAGCGCCGGAAGCAAAATGCCCCAGATCCCGCGTCTGCCGAGAAAGGGCATGATGACACACAGGTACAGAAAAGTCGCGGCCGTATAGCCGATCAGCTTGATCGCCCAGACATACAGCAGCGTAAAGGCAAGGAGCAGGATCGCTGTGATCGTCTTTCCTGTCTCCTTATCCGTGGTCGCTCCTTTTTTGAAGGTCGAGAACAGGGTTTTGAATTGCAGGTATACTTTATTTTTAAAAAACGCGATCACGAAGGCAATGAAGCAGACTCCGATCAGGACGGAGATCGTGCCTCCGTAATACTGCGCGACGCTGGGGAGGTCCCTCAGCGAGTAGAGATAATAGGCGGCAAGCGCAAAGGAAAGCGTGGGAATGACAAAATCAATCAGCTTCCACTCAGCGCCGGTGTTTTGTTTTTTTTTGTCATGATCCATAGGGTGTCTCCTTCCCTCAAGCACTGAGACACAACGAAAGCAGACGCTCTTTGCCTTCTTCCATGTGTGAAAGAGAAGAACTGCAGCAAAATCCCTTTGCCGCAGTTCTTCTCATGCTGATTTGCTTATTTGCCTCCGGAAAGAACCTCGGCGTATTCATTGGCCATGGCGAGTGTGCCTTCTGCGATCTTCATGGCGCCATCCCGGTCGATGTAACCGATCGTGGTCGGATCCATGCCGGCAGCTTCAAAGGCGGTCAGGACCTCAGGGTCGTTCATCGCCTCTTCAAAGGTGCTGACGAGCTTTGCATATCGCTCGGGATAGTTCTCAACAAACTTGGTGGACACTGCCCAGGCGCGGTTAACGCCCATCGCCGGGATGTCCCAGCCCTTATCGCTGGGAACCGGCGCGTTCTGAGACTGTTCGGGCCACTCGTTGGTGTCGTTGAACAGGATCAGGACCTTGACCTCGGAAAGCAGATCGCTGGAAGAGGAAAGCTGGGTCGTAACGGCGTCGACCTCGCCGGTGATACCGGCGTTGCGCGTCGCAGAGCCGCCACCATAAGGGATGATGTTAAAGTCGGCGCCGGTCTGCTCGGCAAGCAGCAGGCAGGCAAGAGTGGCCGGGTGCGGATAGCGGCTGGTCGCGATCGTGACGGTACGGGTCTTGGCCTCGGCGATCAGATCGTC
>AUXO014050751.1_pt1 | contig 14163 bp, 6 predicted proteins | sample 768731 | NCBI WGS metagenome assembly AUXO01 (sample SAMN02715735, study PRJNA202380) | gut metagenome | biome: sheep rumen | host: Ovis aries | place: New Zealand: Palmerston North | reverse complement strand
GAATCACGATGTTCGTCAGACTGGTACATCCGCTGAAAGCCTGATACCCAATGGTCTTCAGGTTGTCCGGGATCACGATGCTCGTCAAGCCGGTACATCCGCTGAAGGCCTGATCCCCCAGACTTCTTACACTGCTCGGAATCTCTATGTCTGTCAGACTGCTGCAGTCGGAAAAGGTGTTGTTACCGATTAATGCCAGATTATTGGACAATTTTATATTGATCAAGTTGGTACATCCCTGAAAGGCGCCATATCCAAGGCTCGTTACACTATCCGGGATCACGATGCTTGTAAGACTCGTGCAATAGGAGAAGGCACAGCTCTCAATACCCATCACGCCATCCGAGATCTCTACATCCGCCAGATTGCTGCAATAGGCAAAGGCATCATAACCAATGCTTTCCACTGCCGCGGGAATCTTTATGCTTGTCAGGCTGCTGCACTGATAAAAGGCGTAAAAACCGATTTTGAAGATGCTGTCCGGAAGCTTTATGCCTGAAAGTCTGCTGCACTGGTAGAAGGCCCCTCCGCCGAGACTTCCAACACCATCAGCAATTTGTACATTAGTCAGGTTGCTGCAATAGGAAAACGCATATTTTCCGATTCTCGCAACTCCTTTTTCAACAACGATCGTTGTGATTTGATCCTTTTTTGCGACCCATGGAATGTTGGAGGTATTAGTGTAATCGTCCATATCTCCTTTTCCGCTGATTGTAAGCGTGAGATCGCTGTCTGTTCCGGACAGTGTCCAGGTGACACCGGTCCCGCAGCTTCCGGAATCGACGATATTTCCCGCTCTATCTGCAGGTGTCACTTCTTCGGCTGCTTCTGTCTGAGCAGTCGTTTCTGTTTCTTCAGAGACAGAATCTGTCTGTATCTCTGCGTCAGATGCTTCTTCGGAGTCTTGAACGGACTCTTCCGCCATAGGAACTTCATTTTCTGTCTCTTCTGCAGCATACAGAAAACCTGTATTGAGAAACAACAAACTGATCGCAAGCAGTACTGTAAAAGCTTTCTTTTTCATACTCAGACCCTCTTTAACAACAGAATGACGTGAAAGCTACTGTTTCTTTACAGGCAGATTATACACTCTTTACCGCCCGCCATCAAATCCATCTTATATTCGAAACAGCCGAACTAATTAAGCATATCCTGGAACAAACGGATAATATGTTTGTAATATTGATAATCCGGGATCAATACTGGTACAATAAGAATGTACTTGAATCCCTTCTGGGATCAATACAGCGCTGATCAGTAAATGGATGATAATGAAACACGCGTATCGTTTACAAAAGGCACAGACGAAAGGAAACAAAATGAGAAGGAAAATAGGAGCGTTTCTGCTGTCGGTTTGTTTGATGTCAACGTTTATTATCACACCCGCTATGGCGATTGATTCTGAAGAACAGAGTGAAGAAGCAATAGCGCCTGCCGAGGAAGCGACTGGTAAAGAATTCGAGGAGACGGAAGCTGTAACCGATGAGACAGAGTCTGCGATTGAAGAGGCGGCAGAACCGGAAACCGTAGACGGTGAAGCAGAGCCGGAAACCGCAGACAGCGAAGCTGCATCGGAAGCTGCTGATGCTGAAACAGAACCGGAAACTGCAGATGCTGAGACAGAGGCAGACAACGGCACAGAGGAGGAACCACTGCTCAGAACTGTGACGCCGCCTGCAACGTCAGGACAATGCGGGAAGAATGCGTATTGGGAAATCACAGAGAGCAGTGAAGGAATGCGTCTCACGATCACAGGCTTCGGGAAGATGGAGGACTATTCCTGGGGGCATCAGATGACACCGGATTCTCCCTGGTACTCTTACCATGACCAGATCACAGAGCTGGTGATCGATGACAGGATCACAGTACTCGGCACGTATGCATTCTGTGACCTTTCTGAAATAAAGGCGACACAATTGCCGGAGGATCTGGAAGTCATCCGTGAAGAGTGCTTCAGGGATTGCTACAGTCTTGAGCGTATTATCATTCCTGAAAAAGTCAGGCTGATTGAGGACGATGCATTCTTTAATTGTGACAGCCTGTGTATTTTTGTTCCAACGACTCTCGAGAGTGCCGGTATAAACGCCTTCGGCAGCTGGAATGAAGGAATGATCGTCAGCTATCAGGGAACAGAGCAGCAGTGGAGTCAACTTCCGACAGAATGGGTCATCAGCGAAAATGCATCCATCTGTGATGGCGCAGCAGTCTATTATGGTATTTCCGATGCGGCACATATGATCACTGACCGGGAAGACATTCAAACCGGTAAGTGTGGTGACGATATCACATGGACGCTCCTCGAAACTGATTATGGTAAAACCTTATTATTGAGCGGAACAGGAAGTACTTATAATTATGAGGAGGAAAAGGAGGTCCCGTGGAAGACGGATAGGACATCTGTCCAACGTATAGAGATAGGTGAGGGCATTACAAGAATAGGCAAGGAAATCTTTCGCGGCATGGGGAAGCTGAGGTCTGTGTCCCTGCCAGACAGTCTTCTGACGGTCGACAGCTATGCGTTCTATGAATGTAGTAGACTTTGTGATCTCTCTATCCCTTCAAATGTAACGGAGATTGGAGAAGCAGCCTTTTCTGATACGGCAATCAGGCATATTATCCTTCCGGATTCTATAGAAGTCGCAGGAGATGCTTGCTTCTATGGAGCTTGTACGATCTGGGTCCCTTCAACGATCGTGTCCATAGATTCTCCTGGGGCTGATACTATTTGGTTTCAAGGGACAGAAGAAGAATGGGAGTCGCTTGGCGTCTGGACGGATGGTATTGTAATATGCAATGTCACGAACCCCGACGCTGTTGTTTATGCAGAGGATGTTGAACTGGACCATACGGAGATTGCACTGGAAGAAGGAGAAACTGCCAGAATACGGGCAACGCTTACACCCGGAAATGCTACAGCTAATACTATCAAATGGAGAACACATAAATCACAGGGAGACACACACTTATCGCCTGTTTACATGACTGTCTCGGAGGATCCGGAAGACAGCTATGTAGACCTGGAATGGTGTTCTCTCGGTACAGATACGCTCTATGCCTATTCTTATGACGGGGAAGCAGTTGCGGATTGTAAGATCTATTGCTATGGCGTGTGGTTCGATCCCTGGGGATCGGAGGAGGTACGCGCAGGCAATACGATAGATTTGTATGATTACACAATCGCGACACTTCCTGCAGGGATGTCTGAATTGACATGGACCAGCAGTGATCCTTCGATCGTGGAGATTCTGGATAACGGCATTGCCCTTGCCCATAAGCAGGGCGAAGTAACGATCACTGTCAGCGCAGGTGACGGGAAGTATACACATTCTAATGAACTGACCGTATACAGCCCGTTGGCTTTTGAAGGCTACGATGAGATCTACGATCTTTATTATGTGGATGACAGAATAGACCCTTCACACTATCTCAGCTGGTACGGAAGCGGAGAGATGCCTGCGGTAACATGGATCAGCAGTGACCCGGAAACCGCGGAATTTGATCAGAGTGGGATTCTCACTGCCAGGAAGACAGGGGTGGTCACAATAACTGCGGCTACAGCTGACGGCCTGTATACTGCGGAGACAAATGTTAAGATCATTGAGCCTATTGTACTTGAAAGCGCCTCTGTAAAGTTTGACGATGTGATCGGCCTCAGATATAAGATGACCATAGATGTGAATGCAGAAGGCCATATCCAGTATTACTATCGAATCGGAGCAGGAAACAGACAGGAAATAGATCGTGATTCGATCGAATATGGATATGATGAGAATGGTGATTTTACCGGAAAGGTGACAATAACCGTACCTGTCTGGCCCAAACAGGTTCATGAAACAGTCGTATTTGAAGCACTTAACAATAAAAAAAATGTCTGTATGTTTACGAAGAGCGGGAAAGATGTTACAGAAGGCTTCTCGTACAGTGTACATCAGTATTGTGAGTCGATTCAGGGGCAGAGCAGCAATCAGAAAATGAAGACCCTGGCTGCTGCGATGGAACAATACAGCACATACGTGCAGAAATATCTGAAATACAGCGGTCCGACTGGGGAGTGCAGTTCTGATTTCAGTGATATTACGCTGGACAATCTTTCAGCTTTTGCCGGCAAATCGAGCGGCGCTGCAGAAGGGATCAGACTGTCCAGCATGAGCTTCTCTTTTGACGAAGCATCCGCCGTCAATCTGAAATACACGGTATCTGAGGGCATGGAAGTCGACAATGACTTTCTTATCCAGGTAGATGGAGACGATGTCTATCCATGGAGCGATGTCTATTATTACACGATCGACAGTAATGGAAAATGCATCGTGAAACTGACCGGAATCAATGCGGTTGACCTGGATCAAATGCATCTTGTCACGATCACGGATCCGGAGGGAAACAGTCTCAACGTACAGGTCTGCGGACTCAGCTATGCATATTCTATCATGAAGAGTACTACCTCTTCGCAAAGCGCGAAAGAGGCGGTATGTGCTCTGTATAAGTACTATTTGGCGGCGAAGGACTATTTCCGGAAATAATGCTCCGACAGTAAATCCGACAGTAAAATTGAAATCAATGAAGGAGGGATGCAAAAGTAAGAGTGATAATATTACAAAACAATTAATAATCTTAAGGGCGATTATTGACATCCGCTCTCGTAGGAGTTAAACTAGTCCTTGATGCAGGGCGTAGATGTGTTTTGACTGCATCCTTTATAGACTTGAGAAAGGAGGCAAAACCATGAGAGAGTATGATCCTGCAGAAATGGAGATCCTTCGCTTCGAAGCAAAAGACATTATCACTACTTCCGGAGAGGGGTGTGAGAATGAGGGCGAGGATGTAGAACTGTAATAACAGTGATTGCAAGTTGGAGTGGGGCAGATGATCTGCCCCACCTTTTTTGAGGAATGATAGATGAATACCTATTACAGAAAAATATATAAAGCCCTTTTGCTGAGTGCAGCAGTAGCGCTGTCTTCATCTTTCCTTGTGGGGTGCGGCAAGACAGAAGAGCAAAAAACCCAAGAAGTCAATGAGGAGACCGATGAGGATAAGGCAGAATCGACAGAGGAAGCGGTCGGTTCGGATGAAGAGAACGCAGAAGCAGAAGACAGCAAAGAAGCGGGGAAACTGGAAGAAGTCGGCGGAGCCGCAGAAGACGAAAGCATTCAAAACAGCAGCGAAGGTTCGGAGAAGAAAAAAAGCAGAGACACTGGAGTAGAGGGAGAAGATGTTCCGGTCGACGACTGGGAGACAAATGAGCCTTTGGATAATATCCCGGATTTTCACGATGATAACCGATCTTATGAAGGCGAGGATGTCGAATTATAAGACTGCATGAAATACTGATATAGAACCATATGGAAAGCCGGGTGTTATGCCCGGCTTTCGCTGTAATCATTGCGACCAGATATTTATTTCGGATAGTGCGCCAAAAAAAGGTTCAGAGAATACTTCAAACGTAAGGCAATGATTTCTTTACAGATACTCTCTGGCTTTTCATGGGGGCAATTGGGATAGTCCGTACAACGGGGAAGAAAGGGACATTTTTGGCAGACGGAGCGTCTGTACAAAGGATTCCTGAGCTGCCCGTACAGTTCGGTATTGGTGATCCCTTCCGTACAGTTTCCAAAGAACGTATTGTCGCGGCAATCTTCACAATATGTGAGCTGGCCATCAGCAGAGATCACGATTGAATTCACGTCATCTGCCATACACATGTGCGTGCGAAAGGCATCCAAGCTGTAGGGATGATTCGTTTTAAAGCCTGCCTGATGTGCCTGTAGATTCAGATCCAGACACTGCCTGACTAAAGCCAAAGAGTCTTCATGCTCCACGGAGTATTCTTCAAAGAGCGGCGATGCATAGATCTTGATATTTCTGCAATCAGGAAATTCTTCCGTGAGCTGCTGAAGCAGAAGGGAAAGATCATGAACATTCTGCGGGTCTGCATTCAGTCGCAGGACCAGTCGGACTCCTGCGTCGTGAAGGTGGTGAAGGTTTTGAAGAACTGTCTGAAAAGGAGAAGTTCCGCCTGCAGTCAGCATAGAAGGGACATAGGCCTTGCGGCGCTCATATTCTTTCTGCGTTCCATCGAGAGTGATCTGTGCAGAGTGCAGATTCCAGGATTCGACTGCTTCACTTACAAGGGAAGGTGTAAACAGTACGCCATTTGTCACGATATATGAATCAAACGGAATTGTTCTTTCAGACAGGTATTGGCAGATCTTTCGAATCGAAGGAGTGCCAAGTAGCGGTTCACCGCCGAACCAACGCAGATGCACGGTGCCTGCAGACCGCGTTCGTTCGATCATTGAACAGATTCCCTCCACCTGCTGTACATTAAGAGATACGGATCGGTAACCGTTCTCAAAGCAATAGAAACAGCGGGCATTGCAGGCAGTTGTGGGCAGGATTGTGAAATGATCATAACCTTCTGAGGAAGGATGCAAGAGCTTTTCTAGCTTCAGAAGGTAATGATACTCATAGGCTTCGTCAGAATCAGCCGGAATTAGAAAATGAGCCGTGCAGAGAGCATTATATAAAGGCTTTCCTAATGCTGATATCCATTCCTCAGCTGACTGTGCATTCGTGGAGATGGAATGCAAAACGTTGATCCCTGACCTATGCGCTGCCCGGTTAATAGTAAGGATATCCAGGCTATTAAAAACGTCTGCCTCTTTGGGACTCAGTACATATAAACCGCCTGTAAGAGTATGAAACAGATAAAAACTGCCTGCGGATTCGACCCAGACCAGAAATTGAGAGATCTTTCGGTCTCCGGTGATTCTTCTATATTGCGGAGACAGCAGCTTTTCGATTGTTAATGGAGTCTTAAGAGTGTTCATATTATCTCCCGAACAATGTGCAGATTGGAACCTCAAGGAAAAACCAGCAGGGAATAAAGATGGCTGATAGAGATATGATACCATAAAATAGCATACTGTTCAGTGCGCATTTCTTTGCTTGAACCCATACGAGACCTCTGCTAGTATTATGGGTAGCAGCTTGTTTATACATTTTGGCAAAGGAGACAGAAATGAGAGTATCTCACAGAATTACAGCAATCGTTATAGCCTTAGCCGTATCGTTATCCACAATTCAATTGCCCGTTTTGGCTTCTGATAGCGAGGAGCTTGAAGCGCTGCAGAATGCAGAAATAATCGAAGAGACCGAGACAGGGCTCTCGACAGAAGAGGCTGAAGAGGAACAGGAGGGAGAAGAAGGAGATCCGTCATATGATACAGTTGTGCCGGTTATGCCCGGCATAGAAGATGCTGCGGAGATGGAGCCTATTTCTGGTAAAGAGCCTTCGGAAGCTATTGTCTCCACTTTCAAAGGCAATTGCGGTAATGATGCATCATGGACGGTTAATAGTAATGGAACTGAGGAAGCTGTGCTGACGATCAGCGGCAGCGGTCCTATGTATGATTTTGAATGGGGGGCAGCTCCCTGGTATAAATACCGCAAATATATAACGAAGATCGTTGTAGAAGATGGAATCACTTCGATCGGTCAGTGTGCCTTTACAAATCTGCAGAAAGTGGTCTCAGTTACGCTGCCAGATACTGTTTCGGAATTGGGGAGCAGCTCTTTTACAAACTGCTACGTGTTGGAAAGTGTTGATATTCCTGACGATGTGACAGTCCTTCCGGAATCATGTTTTGAATGCTGTTTACAGCTTCGGACTGTGAAACTGCCGAATACTTGCGTGGAGATCTGCGAACTTGCATTCAGCGAATGTACTGCACTGAAAGAGATCGCAATTCCTCCTACTGTGAACATAATCGGACAGTATGCATTCTATCGTTGCCGTAATCTTTCGGAGATATCATTGCCTGAGGGCATTACAAAGCTTAATGAAAGTACATTTTCGGATTGTACAAGTCTTACCCATGTATATTTACCGGATACTCTTAGAATAATAGAGAGTGAGGCCTTCAAGGATTGTCCTCAATTAAGGACACTGTATATAAAAAGGACGGTGAAAAGCATTGGTTCATATTTCTGCTGCGCCCCCACAGTAGTTGGATATGAAGGTACTGAAGAGGAGTGGCAGCAATACCAGCTGTCTTATTATGATGATTCGATAAAACCGCAGGTCTATTATAACATCTCTGATGAGAGCCAGATCCCCACAGGAGAAGGTCATGCCGCTTCCGGTCAATGCGGGGACAATGCATACTGGCGGATCGCAGAAGAAAATGGCCGATCAGTTTTGTGTTTTGAAGGGGAAGGCGCTTTATGGGATCATGACATTGATGCCAATATTGACGATATGGCCTGGCGAGACTGGAATGTATCGAAAGTAGTCTTTGGGGAAGGAATCACACATATAGGGGATATTCAATGTTATGGGATGTCTTCTGTGAAAGAAATCGTCTTCCCTGAATCATTGGCGGATTTGGACTCTTTCTTTTGCTTTGCCGGCACAAATGTAGAGAACGTGAGAATTCCTGACAGTGTGGAAACGGTCGATGCAGGAATCTTTTACTATTGTAGTGCTCTCAAGCATATTGATTTCGGGAATGGGATCAAGGAAATAAAAGGGGCATTTGAAGGCTGCAGCTCTATAACAGAAGTGTATCTCCCAGACTCTTTTGGGAGATATGAAGGAAATTTTATTGACAGTGAAAACCTCTCCTATATTTCTGTACCTGCATCTATTCAGTACATTGGGAATATTCCGGATGGAAGAGTCAGCATTTTTTATCGGGGAACAGAGGAACAGTGGGAGCAGGTTGAACGTGAAGAGATCAACGAAGATGTCAGAGTCTATTTCGAAGCCGGGGATATCACGCATGTAGAGAAGATCTCATTGAACCAGAGTGAGATATTCGTTCATGTGGGGGATATCGTAACACTTACTCCCACTGTCGTTCCCGCCAACGCGACGTATCCGGCTGTCGATTGGGAGTATATCGGGCAGCCCGGTATTTGGGCAGGTGAAGATGAACTGGTAAGCGATGTGATCGCCTGGTGTACAGAAGACGGAACACCGACGAATGCCGGCAAAGGGACATTTATTGCATTAAAACCGGGGACTACAGATATTACAGCGATTGCGAAGGACGGGAAACAAGAGGCAGTCTGCACAGTACATGTGATGGGGATGAGACTGAGTGATGATTCCCTGATGATCAATACGGGCGATTCCAGAACACTTGATGTCACCTATATTACGGAGAATGGAAGTATGCCTGCTGTCTGGTCGAGCTCCGATGAAGAGATCGCGGCAGTTTCGGATAGCGGTAAAGTGACCGGAATCAAGAGTGGAACGGCTACGATCACCGTATCGGATGAAGAAGGCACAGTACAATGCACTTGTGAGGTCACTGTGTTTGACCCGGTTATTCTTCGGGCTGCGTCTGTGAACTTCGGGGACGTGATCGGCCTCAACTATAAGATGGAGATCCCTGCGGAGCTTCTGACACGCAATATAGTCTTTTACATTGAGGATAGTCAACATAACAGTACCTATTATGGTGTGGATGATTTATCCAGGAATAAAGCCGGACAGTATGTATTATCATTCCCTGTCGTACCCAAGAAAGCGAATGATCAGATATGCCTGTACTGCGAGATAGGGGGAATGGAATTCCGGCCGAAGATGGTGACTTCCAAAGGTGTTGAAATCAGAAATGGTTTCAATTACAGTGTTGCCCAGTATTGCAATGCCATCATCTCCAACCCTGCCAGCAAGTCCAGAAAACTGGCAGAAGCTCTCCAACAATATTGTGTCTATGTACAGAAATATCTGGACTACAATGCAGACGGACTCGAGGGAACTGCTGACCTTGACAGTGTGACACAGGAGATGCTTGCTGAGTATGCAGGCACAACGGAAGGAGAAGTGGAAGGACTGAAACTGAAGAGCATCAGTTTCAATTTCGAGGAGGCCTCGCAAGTGAATCTGAAGTTTCGGCTCGATTCTCTTGCCGACGCTGACAATAGAAAGGACGATTATGCTTTTGCTGTCGACGGAGAGAATGTATGCTCCTCCTATTCTTCCGGCAATTTGACCGTGAGCGTTGAGGGTATTGTTGCCAGACATCTGGGAACTTACCACACTGTGACTGTCACTGATAATTGCGGGAATATCATGAAGGTCAAGTTAACAGGTCTCAGCTATGCGAATTCGATCCTGAAGAGCGAAACCTCTTCCCGGGGAGCAAAAGACGTCGTTCGTGCACTGTACTTGTATTATCAGGAAGCAAAAGCATATTTTGGGGACTAATAACGATCATATACAACTGGAGAATTGACAGATGAAGTGCGGGAGAATGAACAAATGGCTATGTATTCTGCTTACTGCATGCATGGTCAGCGCGAATACTGCAATGACAGTACCTGCCGCGCAGGTGCAGGAAGAAGAACAGGAGAGTACAGCAATATCTGCACCTGAGCAGGGGCAGGAGGAATCCCCGGAGCCGCTGTGCGAAGAGTCATCAGAACAGCCGTCAGAAGAAATGTCTGAACCGTCGCAAACAGAGGCATCGGAACAGGTGCAGGAGCCGGAATCGGAACAGCCGAAGGAAGAAGTGACGGAGCAGACAGCGGAGGAGAGCGAACAAACGCCGGAACCTGCGATCATCGGGGAAGATATGGAGGAGGACCCAGCTGATCTGGAAGAAGAAAGCGCTGACGAAACAGAAGAACCTGTGCCTTCAGAGGAGATCAGGCTGTACTTCTCCACTTATGAGACTGTGAAGCCGGATGAAGCGCATCCGGCTTCCTATCAGATCTCATTGCCTGTTTCCTGTACAGGTACACCTGTATATACCGTGACTTCCGGAGAAACGGTCAAGGTGTCGGACAGTGGGCTGATCGAGATCCAGCCGATCATCTGGTATGCCGTAGATCAGGGGGGATACACTTTATACTATTCATATCCGGTGGACGGCTGCAGGGTAGTCGAGGAGTACCAGGCCGGATCAAATGTCGTACAGGTCGCATGTGACGAGTACGTGAAAGAGTATCACGTAGAAGTCTGCGATTATACCAATATCACATATACAGAAGCGCTGAACGCTATTGCTGAAGAAGTAATTATTCCTGGCCTGTCACAGACAGAGACGCTGGAGAAGATCACCCGATATGTTGCGGAGAATTATAATTATGATTATCAGTATAGTTCTGCCAAAGGCATGGTACTGAACGGGGGTGGGGACTGCTGGGCAAGCTGCAGTCTGATAGGAGTTCTCTGTGAGAAGGCCGGTATTGAATATCACTGGAGAGACTCATCCAATTATCCGGGAAGCGGTTCCGGACACTACAACATTATTGCAAGAGCGGACGGTCGCTACTATATCTGTGAAGCGGGATTCAGTATGGATAAGCCCCGCATGTATGAATTTTATGAGGAGTCAGATGGCTGCTATACAGAAGGCAGTACTCTGATCCAGTATGATGGCTTTGAAAGTGATGTCGTGTTCCCTGAGAGTGTGAATGGTGTTGAGATCACAACACTTCGTAACAGCTATCACAATACACTGTTCAACAAAGAGACAGCTTATAATATCCATACGGTTTCGATCCCGAAGACGGTGACAGACATCGAAGCAGAAGGATTTATAGTAACGGACAACGTTACGGAAGTCTATATTGCAGAAGAGAATCCGGCCTATAAGGACATTGATGGCGTAGTTTACACCAAGGATGGGACAAAACTGGTCCTGGCTCCTTCAGGAAAAACAGAGGTCGTACTGCCGGATGGACTGACAACGATCGGCTGGCTGTCCATGGCTAAGAATCATTCATCGAAGATCGTACTTCCGGACACAGTCACAACGATCGAAGAAGGTGCTTTCTTCTGGGCGCAGACCGGAGAGGTCGTTATCCCCGCGTCTGTCACGGAGATTCATGAGAATGCGTTTGTGAACGCTTCATCGGAACTTGTTATCGTTGGTTTTGCAGGTTCGTATGCGGAGACATTTGCAACAGCACACAACATCCGGTTTAAAGAGATCGAGTATGTAAAACTTGCAGCAGCCAGTGTCGCCTTTGACGATGTGATCGGACTGAATTACAAGATGGAGATCCCGGATGCGCTGTTCACAGACGGGGCATATATGCAGATCGATTTTCATGGAGAGACGAAGAAGGCTTTGCTTTCAGAACTTCCTAAGAATACAAAGGGTCAATCTGTTTACAGCGTATCGGTCTGGCCGAAACTGGCTCATGAAGAGGTCGTCGTCAGCTTTTATGACGGAAACGGGAACCGGATTCCGGCTATGACTGCAAAAGGTGTGAATGTAACGACCGGGCATCATTACAGTGTTGCCGCATACTGTGAAGCAATCCGGTCAGCCAGCAGTGATGAAGAGATGAAAGATCTTGCTATGAAGCTGGAACAGTATTGTTCGTACGCACAGAAGTACCTGCAATATGATCCTGATAAAGTGGAGTGTACACTGGATCTCAGCGGCGTGGCGACAGCGGACACGGCAGCATTTGCCGGAAAGACAGAAGGCAGTGTGAGCGGCCTTTCATTAAGCGCAGTAAGTTTCAGCTTCGAAGAGGCTTCTGAAGTCAATCTCAAGTTCAGACTTGCGGAGGGAGCTTCTGCTGCGGATTATTCCTTTGAGATCGATGGGCGATCAGTAAATGCACAGATCGCAGGAGACAGATGTGTGGTGACGATCGAAGGAATAAAGGCGCCTGAACTTGGGATATTCCATAAAGTGACTGTCAAAGACAAGAATGACAGTGTTCTGACGGTCAATGTCTGTGGCCTGAGCTATGCACACTCGATCCTGAAGAGCAGCTCTTCCAGCCAGGAAGCCAGGGATGTGGTGAGAGCACTATTCCTGTACTATGAAGCCGCTAAGACGAAGTTTATGGACTGAGAGTATTCGCGTAAAAAACAAGAGAGCAGCGAAGACGGAAGATTGCCGCCTTCGCTGTTCTTTATCATTGAACCCATATTCACGCTTTGTTAAAATGTACCTGTCAATGAATACCACGCATACATCAGCTAAAGATTTTTTAAAAAAGGAGAACTGCGTTGAAAAGATTATTCAAGAAACTGTCAGCAATCACACTATCAATCATGATGGTCATCTCCCTCCCGGCATTGACAGCATATGCAGAGGAGATTTCTGAGCAGACAGAGGCAGAGGCAGAAGCAGAAACGGAGGCATTGACAGAAGACACAGGTGAAACAGCGGAGGAGGCCGCCCCGACTGTTTCTCAAATAGATCTGGAAATGGAAGAAACTCCGATCTCTGTTTCAGACGATACGGATCCAACAGACCTTTTTGCCGAATATGTCGACCAGGTCCTCGCGGAGAGCAGCGCCTCTGGCGGAAAGAAAAAAGCGGGCAAGCCCAGGGACATCGGGCTGACAGACCAGAACGCGCTGATCTACACGATCCTCTCTCAGTACATTATGGAGGTCGCTGCAGGAGACCGGGCAAACACGGAGTTCTACATCCCTGTGGAGTCTTTCTTTCCGGATCAGACGTTCTGGACGGCAGCTGAACTGGGCGTGGAAGATCTGTGGGAAGGGGGCGGGATCTCTTCCGCAGCGTATAATAAGCTGGAGGGGAAACTGACGTACGACTTGCAGCTGGTACTGGACAAATTGCTTGCGAACCATCCGTACTCTTTGTATTGGTTCGATAAGACGGCAGTCATGTACCCCGAAGGCTTCAGCGTTTCTCTGCAATATGATCACAATAAAGGTGATTATGTACTCGGCTTTACAGGCGGCATCACGATGCCTTTTGCGGTGGCGGAAGAATACGCGCTGGATACGTATACGATGGATACGTCTATCGGAAAAGCTGTACAGACCACCGTGACAGCCGCACAGAGTATCGTTGCCCGCTACGCAGTGAAAACGGACTACGAGAAACTTGAGGGGTACCTCCGGGAAATATGTGCACTGACTTCGTACAATCATGAAGCTGCTGAGACGGATATGGCTTATGGAAATCCGTGGCAGATCATATGGGTTTTTGACGGGGATGCGGAGACAAACGTTGTATGCGAGGGTTACTCAAAAGCGTTTAAATACCTCTGCGACCTGTCTTCCTTTAACAGCAATATCGGCTGTATCCTTGTCAATGGCGTAATGAGCGGCGCGACAGGCGGGGGCAGACACATGTGGAACATCGTAACGATGGGAAACGAGAAGAACTATCTTGTCGATGCCACAAACTGTGATGAAGGCTCGAT
>AUXO014992615.1_pt1 | contig 14166 bp, 19 predicted proteins | sample 768731 | NCBI WGS metagenome assembly AUXO01 (sample SAMN02715735, study PRJNA202380) | gut metagenome | biome: sheep rumen | host: Ovis aries | place: New Zealand: Palmerston North | reverse complement strand
TAATCTGTATGATTGGATGCTCCTAATCCTTGTATTCTTATCTTTTTGCCCATTATATGTATTTTTATTGTTATTATTTTATATAACTATTATTATGTGTACAATCGGTTTAGATATTTAATTTCCTTTGTATTTTTGCTTCTTTTATTCTTTCTTTTGCAATATTGAAATAATCTTTATCTAACTCTATGCCTATGAAGTTACGATTTGTATTTAAACATGCCACACCAGTAGACCCACTTCCCATAGTAAAATCCAATACAATCCCCTCTTCTCTACAATACGATTTTATTAGAAATTCCAATAAAGGAACTGGTTTTTGTGTAGGGTGAAGTTGGTCTTGTCTTCTCCATTTTTGTGGAAAATCAAGAACACTTATGGGGTGTCTTGTTCCTTTATTGTCTGTTTTACAACCTTTCACACCATATTCCATATTGTTTTTCTTATATGATGTGAAATCTCTTTTATATGGTTCTCCTTTGCTCATTTGGGGTTTGTAATAAGATGCACTTTCTCCGAATACTAATATGTTTTCATGTTTTTTCAAAGGCATATATTTTGCAGTGAAAGGTGAACCACATTTACTTTTTTTCCATATGAGTTCATAACGGTATAATTTGGGATTTGATAATGCGAGTTGGTGTGTGAACATTCCACTTGAGAATAATAATATGTTTCCTTTATGCTTAATTAACTGTTCAAGTTTTTCCCACATTTTTTTAAGGTCAAGAGAAGTGTCCCATTTGTTAGCGGTTATATTATATGGAGGGTCTGTCAAGACCATATCCACTTTGATGTCTTTACTGATTAACTCTTCAAAGACATTGAAACAGTCATCACTATACAATTTAATAGAAGTCATAGTAATTTGGTTTGTGAGTCATTAATTCTTTGTTTTGCTATGTCAAAATATTCTTTATCAAGTTCAATACCTATAAAATTACGATTCAAGTTTCTGCAAGCGACCCCAGTCGAACCACTACCCATAGTAAAATCAAGGACCGTGTCGTCTTCTTTACTATATGTTTTTATCATGTATTCTAACAGTTCTAATGGTTTTTGGGTTGGGTGGAGTCCACGGTCAAATGATTTCAGATTGTTAATCTGCCTTACACTTATAGGGTAACGGAGAGTTGATAATGTGTTTGCCTTATGGGATAAGGTCTTTAACTTGTTGTATTCCCATTCAGTATCATCTCTTTTGTAATCATATTTCTCTCTTAAGATTGTCCTTTCTGCTTTAGGTTCTTTGATAGGATAATAATAAGGAGTCTTCTTTGAAAACACTAATATGCTTTCATGTACTTTTGCAGGTGCATACTTGTAACTTCCGAAGTTTGTCCCTCTCTTCTTTTGATAAATCCATTCATGCCTATACCATTCAATATTGCTTGATACGAGTTTGGATGCGAATGGTTGTTGAGCGAAGAGTAATACGGGTGTCTTGTCATCATTGATTAATTCCTTGATGAGTGTCCACATAGGCTCAAGTGGTATGATGGTGTCCCATTTGCACTGTGTTGTGCCATATGGGAGGTCTGTGAATATCATATCCACTTCTATCCCATCATTGATGAGTCTTTCCATTGCTTTTAGGCAGTCATCGTTAATCAGTAATGTCTTATTCTTCATTTTATTCTGTCTTTTGCTATTTGGTAATATTCTTTGTCAAGTTCTATGCCTATGAAGTTACGATTTGTATTTAAACATGCCACACCAGTGGAACCGCTACCCATAGTAAAATCAAGGACTGTTTCATTAGGCTTACTGTATGTTTTGATTAGGTACTCTAACAATTCAACTGGCTTTTGTGTAGGGTGCAACCCCATATCTGAAGGTTTAAGATTATTTATTTGTCTAACGGTAATAGGGTATTTCAAATTATCACGAGTATTTCCTTTCACTGCTTTCCTTTCTTTAACCGAATTATATTCTATTGATGTTGAAGGAGAGTTAAAATCATATTTATCTCTTGAAATTGAACTTTTTGCCTTCGGCTCTTTAATAGGATAATAATAAGGACTTGTTTTACAAAAGACCAATATGCTTTCATGCACTTTTGCAGGAGCATATCTAAAAACAGTGAAATTAGTGCCTCTTCTTTTTTGATATATCCATTCATGTTTATAATAAGCATAATTGCTTGAAACTAATCTTGATGTGAAAGGTTGTTGGGCAAAGAATAGTATTGGGGTTTTGTCAGATACTATTTTTTCTATGCATTCCCACATCTTATCTAAGGGGATTATAGTGTCCCATTTGCAAGCAGTAGTGCCATAGGGCAAATCGGTTAAAATCAAATCAACTTTAATATCTTCTTCAGATAACTTTTGCATTTCACTTATGCAATCTCCATTTATTAATCTCATCATAACAATCCTGTTTGAGTCTTCTTGCCTTGAAGAACCAAATCCACGGTTAATTTATCAAACATCATAATGTTAAGTTACAACAGTCATTCTTATTATGGTTAAAGTTTTCCTTGAAATAATCATAATGCTCTTGCACATCATCACAGACAGTAATCTCCTTGAAACATAACTTGTCCAACACTTCAAGTTTCTTATCTAATAATAAGTGCCTGTAACCGCCTTCCTTAAGAACATAATCATCACTATTAATATATACTCCAATTGAACTTATCATTGACGGTTTTATTCTTAAGAATTCAACAAGACACTTATCTACACTAATACTGTTCAGTTCATCATAATCAACAGTGTCATATAAAAATGGGGATAATCTTATACTAACATCATAACCATTATCATATAACTTTTCTATCGCTTTTACTCTATGTTCATATCTTGGTGCATTGTCGGTATCATTTAACACTTTATTGTTGGTGGTTGGCACACTTATTTGGATATGTGCCAACTTCTTATCTAATATATTCAAGTATTTGCTTGTTGCAACAAGAGGTGACTTGGTGACTATCAAGTAATGCACTCTCTTCTTATTTAACAGTTTTATGGTATTATATGTATTCTGTATCTTATGCTCTATCGGTTGGAAGCAATCTGTCATTCCACCCAATCTGACCACACTGCCTTTTGGTATTTTATTACTTATGGTCTTTTCTATTTTTTGTATATCTGCCACCGCCACATTATTCGGTTTCCATAATTTTCGGAAATCCAACAATTTTTTAGCATAACAATACTTGCAATTATAGTAACACCCTTTGCCATAAGGGTCTAAACGAGTGGGATAATAACATTTGTTACCCTCTGCCCCACCTACTGTTTTGTAAAAACTTTTAAATTCGTTATTCAATAGTCTAATCTTATTTTTTTTAATAATCGTATTCGTCCTCATCGTATATTGGGTATTCTTCATCAAAACTTTCATCTTCAGGATATGCATATTCCCAATATTCATCATCGTCTTCAGGGTTATTAAATGTCAAATCCTCATTTTTTCTGATTCGCAGTTTGCAATTGCAGTTATCATATCTTTGAGGATAACCTTTTTCATTTAAAAAGTCGTACATATCACCACCAATATTCTTAACGGTTTGATTATATGCTTCTTTACGGAAATATTCAAGTGCTTCTGAACTTGTTCTGTTATCATTTGGATTGTTTTCCCACTCTTCTTTTAATTTATAATAGTTCCTATAAAGTTCTTTATTGAATTTTATGTTGTAATCATGGCAATCCTTATTCATGTCTTCAGTGACTTTCAAGACTTCTTGATGGTTTTCCTCATTGAACTTGTTGTTTCTTAATAAGGTCATTGTTTCCTTATTGTTTCCACTAACAGTTACACTTCTGACTTTATAACCTCCCTCTCCATCGGTTTCGAGCAAGGATTGTATATCTCCTTTATGCAATAAAAGTCTATTTTTCTGATTTTCATCTTTTTGGAATTCTCTTGCAGTTTCAGTGTCTCCACCACATTTCATGATATGTAATTCCTTGCCAGTAGGCAACTTGATTTTATCATTTATGAATTGCTTATCCTCATTTTCATCATATTTTATATGAGTTAATTCTTTCCCATTATTATCATATATTCCCATATGGTGAAACCAACTGTTGCCGTATTCACTGATAAAATGATTTATGCCGTTTTTTACAGGGGTTATGCTTGTACCATCATGAGTTTTAATGATTTGGTTTAATGTTTTACGACATTCTTTCAAATCTGCAATTTCTTGTATTGATAAAACTATCTGCTTATTCATAATAAAAAAAAATTATAATTATTTAAAATGTTTTACTTATTTTTCCTATAAATTACTGTTTTTCTGATAATGGAACCTTACATTACATTCACTTAATTTATTCTTTATACCATAATCTTTAAGAAAATTTTCAGGTGTGCCCACTCTTTCTTTACTATAATCAATCGCTTCTTGGCGAATAGTTTCTTTAAAAGACTCAACTTCATTATCGGTTAAATCATCAGGCATTGTCTTTAAAAGTTCATTATATCTTTCCCTTTCTGCTTTACTTCTTGTAATGTAAAAATCTTGCCAAGCATTACCAAAATCACCCTCTATGTTTAAAAGAGTTTTCTTATCTTCTGTTGAGAACTTATTGTTCTTAATAAGAGATACTGTTTCTCCACTTGGTGAAACAATGGTTACACTACGGTACAAATCTTCACCAGTCATATCACCAACATAAATAGGTTCTTGATTGTCTGTAGTGTATACCATATTAAATATATCATCAGAAGTGAATGGGTGGAACCCATCAACAGGCAATTCCTCATCAGTGAAAATATCAGTGTCACCAATATTTCTTATAAGATGAACCATTCCATTATCTGTTAAGTCTTTTTCATTCAATTCTTTCCCATTTTCATCTAAATAAAGGTATTGCCTTTTCCTGTTTTTTGCATTATCTTTTATGAATTCTTTTAATTTGGATTTAATCCTACCCATTGAAGTTCCATCGTGAGTTTTCAATATATCATCTAATGATTTCTTTTTGCTTTTAACTAATGCAATCTCTTCAATACTTAATCTCATATTTTCTTATCCATAATAAAAAATTATAATTATTTAAAATATTTTACTCATTTTTCCTATAATTATCACCGAATATTTTCAATTAATTAGTCCTTTTTAGACACTTCCTTCTTTTTATCACTGGTCCGTTTCATTTCACCAAGATAATCCTGTTTCCTTTTTTGGGCTTGTTCCAATTGTTTTTCAGAGGTTTTCAAGTTTTCAGTAGCGGAGGCTTCGGTTTTTTCTAATTTTTGAATATCCTTTGATAAGGATTCCATATCTCTTTTAGCATATCCATAATCTGACCCATAATTTGTCAAATCACTAAAACCATATGTTCCATCATCAGAACGAGGAAAATGAATATATGGCTTATCCGCTCTACCCATACTATATAATATATTTTCTAAAGGTTGTAGATAACTTTGACATTCAGAGTCATTGGATTTTTTCCTATATGTTCTTGACCAATCAATTTCTTCCCCCAGTCTATAGAAGAAAGTCTTCACATTCCCTCTAACATTATCTGTTGGACTATACATTTTTGATTCACGGAATCTATGTTCTATCTCCTCACCTGCATTATTATATCTATTGTTTTCATCATCAATGTCCACAGATAAAAGAAGGTCAAGATTATCTTTGGTAAGGTATCTTAAATAAGGAATATAAGTCTCAGGTTCAGGTACACCCAATTCTCTCAATCTTTGTACCGCTTTCTCCTTAAGGTCTAATGCCTTTTCCCCATCTTTCTTCAACCTTTGTTGAGTCTTTTCATATCTTTCCTTATTCTCTTCTGCAGTTTTCTCCTTTTCAATATATTGTTTTTGAGCCTGTTCCTTTTTGGAAGTTGCTTCTTTTAAGTCTTTTTTATTTTGTTTGATTTCCTTTTTAAGTTTGTTGATGGTTGTATATTCCTCTTCCAACCTTTCATCTATAGCATCCAATCTTTCCTGTAATTCATCAGGGTCATTGCTTCTACGGTCATATGGTAAACTTCCAAGATGAGGAAGATGACTGTAAGTTTTTTCCAAATAGAATTCATCAATTGTCTTATTTCCCTCTTTTAAATCTACTATATCACGAATATTTAATTTTAAAGATTTCTCATACATATTAATCTGTTTTTTAACTCCTTATTTTTTTAACATTCAACTTATAAATCACATCATTATTCTCATCCAAACCCACTGGATACAAGACACCATCAAAATATTTAAAAGGACTCTTCTCTGTTTTAGGATTATTCCAAACCTCACGAAGATAATCACCCATACTGTAATTGCTACGAACAATATAATCAACATTACGATTAGTGTTGAAACCAGTGGCATTCCGCCATAGGAAATGTCCAAGATACTTATCCACTGTGTCACTGATGTCGCTCCAATGAACTGTATGGTCTTTGGTGTTCTTTCTTGCAATCAGTAATGCTTGAGCATAATGACCAGTGTACACTTTCATATGCAATGGGGTTCCGCAACAACATACTGCATCGCATTTATCCTTATGGTCACGGTCACTGACATAGAACCTCATCTTATGCTTATGAGCAATCTTTTTCATATTCTTAATGATAGGCTTCTTGATATTATAATTCAATGTATAATATCCTTTGCTATGACTATGTTTCTTGTAGAACTGGTATATGTTGTAGCCTAATGCCTTGCTCATCAAATCATAATTTTTCCTTAATTCCATTTTTGTTCTACTGTCTATGCATAGGAATTCTGTAACCATACTGTCTGCACCCATCTTACTGGCATAATGAATGAGTTTAGGATAATCATCACTGTAACCCATTATGTATGGTCGAAGACGGAGAGTGACATGATTACCACATTGGCTTATTCTTTGCATTGCCTTTAACCTTTCCATCGGTGTTGGGCAACCTTCCTCAATGATGCTTGCAAGTTTCTCGTTCAATGTGTTTATGCTTACCTTGAAATGCCAATTGTTTGTATGTTTTCTTAATAGGTTCATATAATTGTCATCTTCAGTCCACCAAGCACCTTTAGTACCTATGCTTAAAGGATAATCTATCTCATCAAAATACTGCAACAGTTCCAATGTGACACCATATTCTCTTTCGTATTCGTCAAAACCGTCTGCCAAACCGTTCCATTGCATTGTTACACGGTTTTTGATATATGGGTAGAATTGTTTTTCTGTATTGGTTTTAGGCTCATCGTTCAAGCAATTGTCAAAGAGTTTTCTTATTCGTTTAGGATTGACACTTTTTAACTCATTCTTATGATTGCTCATACGATTTTTTTGGAAGTATGCGAAACAGTATAGGCAATTGTAACTGCATTCGTTGTAGGTGTCCATTGCCAGTGGCATACTGCAATCGCATATTTCCCCACTCCATCGTGGTGATTGGTAATCCTGTTTGATTGGTGGTTTGGTGTTTAATTGCTCTTCACTCATAAGTTTATTTTCTATTGTTTCTTTTCTTTTTTGCCTCTTTGTTATAGTCTTTATTTTCTTTTTGCCATTCTTCGTATAATTTTTGGTTAAGTTTCTGATTTTTAACCATATTTGATAAACCTCCCATCAACTAATTCTTATTTTTTTTCTGTTTAATTCTGTAAATTTCCTATTTTTTCGCTTATCTTTCTTCCGTGTTGTTGATAATCATTAATCCTTGTAGATACTTTTCTTCTCTCACGGGACTTATCTTTTATCACTTGTTCCATCTGTTCAATGGTTTTTTGAGAACTTTCTATTTTTTCATTGTTTTGTTTAATTTTTTTCTCATTAGCACCTTGTATCTCATACCATTTATCAGATAAATTACCATCAGATTCTATCTTATCCAATTGCCTTGTCAAACTTGTATCTTCGGATATGTTGTATTTATCACGGTAATCTTCCATCTGCTTTGCAACACTTTTATCAATGGTTCTTACATAACGAATAAGAGGATTTAAAGTATGGTTAATATATGTTTTATCTATATAACCGTTAAGTGTTACATTATCAACGAAATCAAGCATTGACTCGTGCATTTTCTTTTCAAAATCAGTATCTTCCCATTTTGAGTTTTCCAATGCCCTGAGGTAACCTTTTTTGATTTCCCAACCGTCCTCTTCAGTCAACATAGTGACATCTTCAAAATGATTATAAACTTTTTTAACCGTTTCACTAATCTGTTTGTTTTGTGCAAGAAGTTCCTCATTCTCTTGACTTAATTTATCAATGGCAATCTTTCCTGATTCGACTTCCATCTCGTTAAGTTCGATGATGTCATCTATCTTTTTCAATTCTTCCTCATCTTTCTTTTGAGCCTCTCTGCAAGCATCAAGTCTCTCCTTTAATTTATCTATATCATTAGTGTGCAAGTCGTGAGGCAAATTGCCTAAATGAGGTTTATGGAAATAACTTTTATAATATTGTATTTCACTTAATGTTTTACGACCTTCTTTCAAGTCTGCTATTTCTCTAATTGTAAGTTTCATAATATTAATTTATTCTAATAAATCCTTAATCTTCAATGCTGGTGTTTCTTTTCTCATTATTCTTTTACTTCATCCTTTTTGGTTTCAGTCCTATCCCTTTCATCAAGGTAATCTTGTTTTTCTCTTTGAAGTTTTTCCAATTTATTTTGAAGATTATTGATTTTTTTAGTATCCTTTGATGAGGAATTGTCAAGATTGTTTAATAAGGTCTCCTGTTTTTCTATGTATTTAGTATTTTTATCTATTTTCTGTTGTGCTTCATTCATATATTCAAGATATTCTATAGCATCATCAAACATGTCTCTCCTCAACCAACCTCTCTCCTCTATATTTACATCATACTTATCACATAAATCCATATACTCATTAAATGTTTCCTTTGCATCTTTCAAATTTTTGAGAGACTCTTCGAATGTTGCACTTTTTTTAGGGTCTTTCATTTCCCAAACATGAACATTATCCACCTCAACAAGGGAATGTGCTATTCCATTTAAATAATTCCCCATTGCCATGCCATGTGAATCATTATCCTCCCTATTGCCATCAAGAGGGGGGTAAGCATCTGTTTCCAAATCATCCATAGCCTCATAATAATCATAAAACTTATCAAAATCTTGACCGAAACTTCTAATATAATAATTTTCCCATCGTCTGATGGTAGATTTGGCATTCCTTATTTGTTTTTCTGCATCTTTAATATTTTGTTCTATTTCTCCTTTTTTATCCTTTATAAGATTATCCAATTCTTTTTCTGTCTTTTTGATTTCCTTATCAATCTTTTTCAACCTTTCATCTATTACATCTATTCTTTCTTGCAACTTGTCAGGGTCGTTGGTTCGTCTATCATGTGGTAAAGACCCTAAATGAGGTTTGTGACTATAGGATTTTTTATAATATTGTATTTCACTTAATGTTTTACGACCCTCTTTCAAGTCCGCTATTTCTCTAATTGTAAGTCTCATAATACTAAAAAAAAATAAGAATAAGATTATTCTGATAACTCTTCATACTTACCCATCAATTCAATATACTCATTAATGTAAGATTCGTATCTTTCTTTTAATTTAGGTTCTCTCTTAAATAACAGTTCCCATTTATCCAATAGGTTCTGACTTCTTTTCTGTTCCAAATCATTATTTTTAGCCATAATTAATCCAATATTTATAATATATTATTATTCTTTTTTTTATATGAAATTTTTTTTTATTCGTACCAAGTTTTTCCATTTTCTAATGCTTCGGTTTTCCATGATTCAAGAGCACTTGCTTGAACAGTCCCATCTTTATTAAGATATTGTCTAAAATTCTCATCTTTTATATAATTTTCAATTGCAATCTGCTTATTTGATGGTGAACCATACTCGGAATTGTTATCAAAAATTTCTGCACAGTTCTGTTTCTCATTGGCAACCTCATATAATGCAACATTTCTTTCGTGACATTTTCTTTTTGCATTAACCATATCTTTTTTAGATTTTTCATAATTTGCATTAGTCTCATCTAAACCATTAAGTGCCTCACCTAATCTTAAACGAATTTCTTGAGTCTGACTTGGTGGTCGTGGTGGTGCTTCCTCAGGAGTATTCGCCTGAGCCTGCCTTAAATTAAAAATTGCCCTATCTCTTCTATCTGCAAGTCTATCATCTTTAATATCTAATGCCTCAAGTTTATTAATATACTCATCAATCTCTTGACTTAATTTAGAACTGCATATTCCATCTGACTCTCTTAACTCTGCTCTAATCTCTCGAAGAGGGTCATCATACACTTCTGAAATATACTGTCCACCAAGTCCAAGAAAATGACCTGCATCATCAAAATCATTCCCATTCTCATCTCTCCAAAACATAGCATAAACTTCATCATCAGACAAACCAGTATCCTTTAATGAATCCCATATCTCATCTAACATAGGGTCTTGACCTGCCACTTCTGCATCCATTAACACATTGTCTAATGCAGAGTCTATCATACTATCTTTTTCCTCTGCAAGGTCTTTATCCCAGTCCATTTCATTTAAACTCCAAATTTTATCTTCGACCTCAGAGCCTCTTAACTCTTTTTCAAGTTTCTCCTTTTCAACTTTCAATCTATCCATAGTATCTGCACTGTCTTGGAAAGTTTTCATAGCACCCTCAAATTCTTTATTGAAACCATCTATCTCTTTCTTCAGTTCCTTTTCATAATCATCTAATGCTATGTATCTTGCACACATCTTAAAAGGGTTCTTTGTATGTCTGTCATAAGGCATTTTTGCCAAGTAAGGCTTATGACTGTAACTCTTGCTTAATATATTGTAGATATATTCTGTTGGTTTGGATTTTATAAAACTTATTTCCTGTATGTTTAAAATTATATCTTTCTCATTCATAATAAAATATTTATTCTTTTATTTTTTCTTGTGTAAAATATTCTTCCCCATATTTTTCTAATAATGCTTGGTCAAGGTCAAAGTCCAAATCTTTGAACATTAACTGTACTGTGCTTTTGTTCATTTGCCTATCATAACCAAGATAATCCAAATATTTGTTAGCCAATGTCTGATTGTCAAAACCCACACTCACAACATATGTTCTGTCACCAGTGTCGCCAGTGATGTCCATATAGTCTGATGGCAAGTCATTGTCATCTTTATCATATACTGTTTCCATATTGTCATTGAATGTGAAGTTTTCCATATTGTCGTCCAAGTATAAGTCCAACTCATAATCCTCAAACCCTGTCATATCCAAGTCAAAGTTCACATCACTTAATTCTTGAAGCACAAATGACAGTTTCTCATCATCCCATTCTCCCATTAGGTTGGATTGGTTGAGTGCTATGTTCAATGCTTTCTCGTGTTCCTCTGTCGGTATCTTTAGGTCGTTACTGGTGAAAGCCCAACCTATGTCACCTAATCTTAATAGGAAAAGTTCCTTGTTTTTATGGTTTGATGTATATTCATTCAACAATACATTATACCTTTGATGACCACCCACTATCTTATTGTTTTTTAGGTTAATAATTATAGGGTCTACCAATCCATAATCGTTAATGCTTCGACTTAACTTTGAGTATTCTTCATTGTTCATTTTTCGAGGATTATAATCTGCAGGTTCAATATCCAACAAGTTAATCCTCTCCAAAACATTCCCATTATTACTGCTCATAACCATAATTTTTTTATAAAAATCTTAAAAAAGAAAAGATAAGAAAAAGAAACTGTTTAAAAGTTTTTCTTACCTACTCATTTTTCATATTTCAAATATTCCTTATATAAACTTGGATTCTCCTTGGATAACTCATCACGATATTTATCTGCCTCTTCCTTATCCAATATATTATTCAACAATAAGTCAATAGCCATAAAATCGTATAAGTCAAATTCCTCTTCATTATAATCATCTTTAGCCATAAAACAATCAACCCTCCATTATTTATTTTACTTGAACATAAACTGACTCTATTGGAATGTTAGCATTAGCAAAATCCCTTGACAAGTTCCTTGACTCTCTCTCTGCATCAGTATTCGCTTGATTAATCAATGCTTTCTTCAATCTTCTTTGAGTCTCATTATTGCTAATCTTCTTATCATTCCTATCATTAACAATTTTCTGTATCCCATTATTTCTCTTATTCGCCCAAGCACGAGATTGCAAACCACTTGCCCTTGCACTCATAATCCCTTGGAAATTAGCACCATTAGTATTCACATTTCCATTGACATGAGTTAATGTCAAACCCTTATTATTGACTTTGGCACTGATTTCAAGACTATTATTAATTTGGTACTCTAAATCTCTTCTTGTTGGCATAACCATACCTTCAGTACCATTTGCTCTATAGGAATTTCTTAAGAACAGTCCGCCCTCACCACGAAGATTTGCAGTACCGTCTCTGCCTTCAATGGGATAACCATTATTAGACCCATTAGGGTATCTTAAACTTCCGTCTGCACGATGAACTAACATTCTTGACTCTTTTTTAGTAGCATTGTCTCTATAGAATCTTGCTATCTTATCAATATACCATTCCATCTCTGCTTGAAAATCGTCCTCAGTCCAATCTTCAATCCGTTCACCATAATTCACATTCCTTAAGAAACCTTCAATCACTGGTGTAATTGCAGTTCTCACTTGCTTAAGTGAAACATGGCATTTTTGTATTTCGCTTAAACTTTTCCGACCTTCCTTAAGGTCTGCTATCTCTTGTATTGTTAATGTTAAATTCTTCATAATATGATACTTTTAATTTATATTTTCTTTTCTTTCTTTTATTAACTGTTCTGCTTTTTTTAAGGATTCTTTTAATAATCTTTCCCTATCTTCTAAATGTTTGTCTTCAATAGTATTATTTTTTGATTTGCTCATTTAAAATAAAACCAACCTTTTAATCTTTTTTTTTAGTAAGGATAATCATAAGGATATGTTATTTCCAAACGACAATCTAACTTCTTGAAATCTGATTGTATCTTCTTGAATTCTTCACTGTCTTCAAAACGACCTTCCCTTTTAATTGTTTCGGTATAAGCAAAATTGAATATGTCATCACTTGGAACATCTTTCATCATATCTTTATCATCAAATATTTTATTACTGGTTCTATGGGTTCTTTTAATATAATCATTATATGCATCTTGCAAATCTCCACCTAAATTGATTACATCATATTGGTTTTCCCTTTTAAAATTATCTGCACGAACCAGTGTCATACGACTCCCATTAGGAGATTCGCAACTTATACTTTTAAAAGGGAAATAATAATCCCCATAGCCTTCGTGAATGTCATACTCTTGTCTTTCTTGGAATAAGGAGATAACATCGCTTTTACTTAAACATTCTGCCATTGGCTTTCCAATGGACGGGTGGTTATGAGTCAAGTGCAGTTCACCATATTTTTCATATAAATCATCTATGGTATTTTCTTGTATGCTTACACTATGTTTACTTCCATTTTTAGTGAAAATATTATTTCCTTTATTATCACATATTAATGCCTTTTCTTTTTTTAAACTTCTTTTTATACAAACTTGCTCGTGAAACTTATTAAACTGGGATAATACTGCTTTGTTTAATGTTAAATGTTGACTGCACTTTTCAACATATTCATCAATGACTTGCAATATATTATTATATTCAACCATAAACAATAAATTTTTCAGTTATGACCTATAAATTTCAAATCCCATAATGTCATAACCCACTTCGTGTATGAACTTATCATCACCCATTTGCACAGTAACAAAAGGCACTTCAATATCAGATTTCAAGTTAACCACAATATTATCTTTCCATTTACTATTAGGACGGTTAATATATATCTGATTGCTTGTACGGTTAGCATTATTGCATCTGCCAACATCCATCTTCAAAAGAAACTCAGGCAAATCATCAAACTTAATGTTATTCTCTTCCAATAATCCTTGAACAGTGTTCTCATAAGGAACTTCCTCCATATATTGCACCATTATCTCAAAATTCTCTTTAGATGACATATTATCCAATTCCTCATCAGTCAAGTTTCTTACAATTATCTTTTCCTTTTTGCTCATAATGTATTCACCTTAACTCATTTTTTTTATTATCATATGTTAAGTTTCCCATCAACATAATCACAACATAAGCCATATGTTCCCTTATGGTCTGCAACAAAAGTGTCATAACCAACTCTTGTGCCGTCACCATATTCCATTGAGAACTCGCTTTTATCATTACTATCACGGTATGCAACTGCACTCATAACCTCTGCAAAATCTTCAACCGTT
>AUXO012920656.1_pt1 | contig 14167 bp, 4 predicted proteins | sample 768731 | NCBI WGS metagenome assembly AUXO01 (sample SAMN02715735, study PRJNA202380) | gut metagenome | biome: sheep rumen | host: Ovis aries | place: New Zealand: Palmerston North | reverse complement strand
TTCCAGTCCTACACCTCCATAAGCGGCATTATTGCCATTCGTTTTTCCGTTAGTGGTATGACCGAAACGAACTATCCTCCACCTGCCATTGGGCAATTTACAAGCCTTATGCCCTGTCAGATTGAGTACCTGACCTATGCTGATCACACTATCAGCAGGCCATGCTAGCAGAGCAATGTCTTGGTAGTAATTCCAACGCGGATCGACTTTGGGCCTGGGCATGTTCAATTTTGTATTGTGCCCACCGCTTAGAATAGTATCCGTCCATACAAGTTTTTGCATAGAGTCTTCCGGCCGTACTGTAGTAAAGCCGCTTGACGACCAGCCGGGGCAGTTGTGAGTGCCGAAGGAGAGTCCAAGCCGCTGGCATTCCATGATGGCATGGCGCATGAGACGTTTCCAATTTTCTGTTCCAATAGCATTGGTTGTGTCCCGTATTTCTCCTTGTAGCGGACCTCCAATAAGGAACTGCTGAACGCCACCGAGTCCTGCTTCCTTATAAGCCTTCAAGTCAGCGGTAATACCTTCTCTCGACACCACTCCGTCCATCCACTGCCAGATAATCAGGGGCTTTGCCTCTTGAGGCGGAGAGGCAAACAGGGAGTCTAGCGGCATTCCTTTCACAGAGAACTGGGCAAGAGTCCAAAAGACGAGTAAACTTATGATGTATCTTTTCATTGCTCTTTTATGATGAAGTGTCCGACATCCTGCAATTCTATCTTACGATTTGCAGACTGTATATTCTCATAGACGACATCGTCGATAGGCTGTTCAGGAAGTCCGACGGCATTGATTAGCTTGGGGCAGCTGTCAATGGTGATATCCTTAAACCGGAAATGCCGGAACACGGGTGTCAGCTCGTTGATCGGGCGTGCAGGCAGACGGTCAGCCAGTTCGCCCACCCATTTGCGCGAGCCGAGCATGTCCCAAAGGAATGCCGCATATTTTGAGTTCTGGATATGTACACGCTCCATCCATACGTTCTCTGCCCCACCGCCTCGAGGTCGTCTGGTCTTTATGAAAACAGGTATCTGAGCATTCTCCATCACGCAGTCATGCATATATACATTGCGGATCATGGCAGCCGTCTCACTCCCGATAGCAAGGCCTCCGACACCGCGTTTTACCCTACAATGCCGGATTACGACATTTTCTGTAGGACGGTTCTTCCTGATGCCATCATAGCTGCGCCCGGACTTCAGTGTGAAGCAGTCATCACCACAGTCGAGCGTCGTGTACTCTATCAAAGTATTGACAGATGAGTCAATGTCGATGCCGTCAGTACGCCCTACCCCAAAACTGTTGACGGTGATACCTCGTATAATGATATTCTCACAATATGTTGGGGCAACATTCCAGAACAAAGACTGCTCGAAAGTCACTCCCTCAACAAGGATATTCTTGCAGTGCATCGGCCCGAAGAAGAGAGGCATGAAAGTCTTTTGCCCGTCACGTCCGTCAAAGATGCGCTGCTCAAGAGGGATCTTGTTGATATCTTCACTGACACCGCCATCCTGCAGGCGGCTGATCTCACAATCCCTTGGAGGCGCTACCAACTTGCCTCGCCCGGTAAGCGCAATATTCTCAGCACCGTTGGCATAGACCATTGCTCCTAAAGAATACATGTCGATGCCTTCATAGCGCGTCAGAACTACAGGAAGATAGTCTTCGATATTCCCGCTGAAATGAAGTTCTGCTCCTTCCTCTAGATGCAGTTCAATATTACTGCGGAGCGTTATCCTGCCTGTCAGCCACTGCCCCTTAGGAACCACAACTGTCCCGCCGCCGCTCTTCGCAAGCCTGTCAATAGAATTCTGAATAACAGATGTGCATTTCTCGTTTTGCTTTGCACCTGCTTTTGCTATGTTGATGCTATGGTCAGGGAATAGCGGACGCTGAAGCTGCGGCATCGCAAACGGGGCCTCAATCGGGGCGATTTCTATTGGTATCACATTTTGGACCTGTTGGTCGTTCAGATACCATTTACAAGTATCTGCCAGAACGGTCTTCCCCTTACGATACTCCACCCGGATGATGTTTTCACCAGGTGAGAGTTCCACCTCAGGCCATACAAAGCGGCAGATATCATCGCGCCTAGTATCACCTTTCTTCTTTCCGTTGACAAATAATGTGGCCTTTTCCACGTTACCGTAGGCCTTGATATCGGTTACTGCATGATTACGCTCAGTAAACCTGCGCCCTGTCAGGTAAAGCATTGGCTGCCTGGTCCAATTGGCTTTGTAGAAATAGAAGATGTCTTTCCTCGTCTTTCTGTCATAGGTCACCATTCCTTTGTCGTTCATGCCCCAGCGGTCGCCCTCCTTGCGTATGGATGTCTGCATGTCAGAAAATTGCCATACAGTCTTGCACCATAGCCACTCCTTATCTTTTATGGCACGCCAGTATCCTTCATGAGTGAGCAACTGATACTCTTCGGCATGCGTTGCTGGCTTGTCATGAAGCGGGTCATAATGTATATATATGCTACCAGCATCACCATATTCGGAAATGCCTAACGGCTGCCCACCAGCAGTTTTTCTGGCTTCTTCATAGAACCGCCTCACATCCTGCTCGTTGTCTGGACGGCGGAAATATTTATTCCATGCTATCAGGTCGGAACAATTGAGATAGTTTGTGTGGGGGACACAGGTAGCAAAGGTTGTTAGTCTTCCAGGATCTGCCTGCTTGTAAAGGTCGTTTATTTCTTTTACGAAACTCACAGGATCGTCATAGGCCTTAAAGCGGTTGTCGGTCACTAAAATCTCATTGAATATGCCCCAGAAGCATACCGACGGGTGGTTATACTTCTGCCAAATCATTTCCATCGCCGTCTGACGTGCATTTTCTTCCAGTCGGGGATTATGCAGATATCCGGTGAAATTATAACCACCGGGTCCGCACAACGGGATTTCGCTCCATACAACAATTCCCTCCTCGTCGCACAGCTGGTAGATTGGCTCGGCATGGGGATAATGAGCCAAGCGTAGCATTGTGGCACCAGTCTCCTTTACCAATGCCATGTCAAGATTATAGTCATCTTGAGTCAGTGCACTGCCTTTTCCCTCCACATCTTCGTGCCGGTTGAATCCATGCAGGTCATATCTATTTCCATTCAGGAAGAAGCCTTTTTCGGCATCCACGCTGAAATAGCGGAACCCGGTCTTTACAGTATGTTCATCTACAACCTGATTTCCATCGACCAGCTCTGCCTTGACGGAATACAAGTATGGATTTTGTTTTCCATTCCACAAAGTAGGATTGTAAATCGTCATTTCCTGTCTGACGCTTTTGCCTTCTGCTCTTACAGTTTGCTGAGTCACAGTATTACCATCGGCATCCAATATAGTAGTTCTCAGCAGGAGATTGTTCCTATTGCCTTTTAGCGACAAGAGGGTTTCTACTGTTATATCCACCTGCTCGCCATTGACTTTTCTCTGATGCACCAGAACACCGGGAGAGGCATAGAACAGTGGCGAGATGCAATCCTTATCTTTTATCAGGAGATGACATGGACGGTGGATTCCTCCATACACATTGAAGTCGCCAGAAATTGGAAGCACCTCAGTGTTGAAAGAATTATTCACCCATACTTGCAGGTCGTTCATGCCAGGTTTTATGAAGTCAGTTATCTCAAAGCAGAATGCAGTATAGCCCCCTCGATGCTGACCAACGGTCTGGCGGTTGACGAACACATCAGCAACAGAGTTCACTCCCTCAAAATATAGGAAGAGGCGTTTCTCACACATCTCCTCTGTCAATTCGAGATCCCGGCTATAGACCATTGTCTCACGGTTGTATGCCGTTGTACCTTCAATATAGTTGGCATTCCATGTATGAGGCAATACTACTGGTGTATCCTTCACATTCCAATTCGGGTCAGAGACTGGTCTGTATGACCACCCTTCGTTCAGGACAATATCCTGATGAGCACTGATGCCTACAGCCACAAGCAACAGGCACAATACAGATACTATTCTTCTCATTTTACATTCTTTCCATTAATTACCACATGTTTCACAATAGTTCCTCTGATGACATCCTTACTGAAAGGCATGTCTTTGGCTTCATCAGTTATCTCAATATCCTCAAAGGAGAAATCCATGAGTGCAAACTTCTCTGAAGGTCGGACATTGAAGAAATTACGGAAATGCATACGTATCCTCTTAAGCAAGATATTGTTACACTGTGACATCGGCATGTCCTTGCGATCATCAAGTTTATAGAATTGAGTCCAGGGATGTACAGAGATTCCGTTCCTGCAAGTACCTGTAATTTCTTCAACCGTCACGTATTCATAATGCTGCGGAGTATCTGGGCGCATCTTCAGCCAAAGTAGATTGAACGAATTGTCCACTTCGCATCTGCGCAAGATTATATTTCGGTCAGTTACCGACTCGCTGCCCAAAGTCAGGCAGCCGTGTGTCTTGCGGAACTTACAGTCCTCGATAATCACATTATAGCAAGGTCCGTCAGTAGAATCCTTGTCGGCAAATGTGCCCTTGCCGCCTTTCATGACTACAGCGTCGTCATTCACACTCATATAACAACCTTTCACCAATATGTCATGGCTGGCATCTATATCGATAGCATCTGTACTCGGAGCGAGTAATCCTTCCGTAGATGAAGTAATATTCAGATCCAGATACCTGACATGGTCACACTTATAAATATGATTGGTCCAATAAGGACTGTTCTTCATTCTGACATCCTGTATTGTGACATTCGTACTATTTGATATGTACACAAGGCGAGGTCGCTGGGCATCCTTATTGGTACACTGCCGGTTCCACTCCCTTCGAATCCAGAATTCCTCCCAATAACTGCTACCGTTGCCGTCAATTTCTCCATCGCCAGCAATGACAAAGCCGTCTAATCCATCGGCATTTACCAAAGCAGGGAAGTATTTACATGTCTGTCCTTCTATACGTGTTTCCATAACCTTAAAATCGCGTATGCGGTCACTGCCTCTCAAGACTCCCCCTTCTTCAATAAGCAAATGAGTGCCCTGCTTAAAAAACAAGTTTCCACTCACAAACACACCTGATGGGATTACGACAATGCCGCCCCCTTCATTTGCAGCCATGTCAATAACCTGCTGAATGGCTTCGGTCTGGACTCTCTCAGTATCAGGCTTTATACCATATTCAGTAATGACATACCTTTTCCCTAAGGAATTCACATCAACTTTTCCCGTCATTGAAAACCATGCTGGAATGGGACTGCCATTAGGAAATCTGGTGTCATCTTTGGCAGAAGCCTTTATGGTGCACAACAGCATAGATACAGATAATAGCAACAGGCATTTCTTCATCGTAGTTTCGTTTAATAAAAGAACGTCTGGATTGTCAAATTATTGTGAATCCAGACGCTCTTATTTTTCTTTAGTTTTCGTATCCTGGATTCTGCTTCAGATTAGGATTCTCATTGATTGCACTCTGTGGAATAGGAAACAAAGTCATATAGTCCTGAGCGTTATATCCCTTCTCCTTTACCTTTTCAATCAATTTCCCGAATCTGATAAGATCTGTGCGGCGATGCCCCTCACAATAGAGTTCGCGTCCACGCTCGTCACAGAGGAAGTCTCTCAATGATTCTTTGTTGTAGTCACTTAATACCAATGGTGTGGCATTGCAGCGATTACGGACCTGATTAATCAAGTCGATAACCTCTTGCGTCGGGCCACTGATTTCATTCAGGGCTTCAGCACGTGAGAGCAGCACATCAGCATAGCGATAGACAATAAAGTCGTTGCCACTCATTTGGCCTCCCTGCTCAGGGTCTTCAGAGTATTTCATCGGAGCTGCTCCCGTGGCTTTTGAATCTCTTACCTCACGGAAATCGACCTCATTGCCATCCTTATCTGTATAATAGCGGATTATCGTCTCCAGACGGGTATCCTGTGCCTCATATTTGTCATAGAAAGCCCAAGGCATCTTCAGACCACCGGCTATAGAGAGCTGAGCACCGACACTACATTTGTAGAGAGGAACTGCGGGCAATACTGCCGACAGGTAGTTCCATGCATATTTCTGATTCGACATAATACGCTGCAGGGAAAATATTCTCTCGGTATTGCTTGTTCCCTCATTCTCAACTGAGAAAATCGACTTATATGATGGCATAAGTGAATATACACCCAGATTCATAATCTGCTGCGCTGTGTTGGCAGCATTCTGCCACTGCTTGTCATTCAGGTAGATTTTCATAAGAAGCGTTAGTGCCATGCCTTGAGATATGCGCCCGATTTCTTCTGCTGACTGTTTGACAACAAGATTATGATAAGCAGCCTGCAGCTCTGCTATCATGAAGTTTACATATTCCTGACTTGACGGGCGTGATGGTTTCCATTCTGTGTAGACATCATTGGCAATAGCAGGATCGGTGACGATGGGTACCGGCCCAACCATCTCGTAGAGGTAATTGGCAAACAATACGCGAAGCACACGAAGTTCGGAGATAAACTTTATCTTCTTTGCGTCATCTACTGAAGATTTTTCAAAAGCATCGATAATTCGGGTAGCCTTGGTGATGCCTTTCTGGTAGTTGTTATAGCATGTAGACGGCTGCATGCTATTTGCACTCCATTGATAACGCTCCAGCTGTTGCCATGTTCCTCCCCAGCCAGTGTTAAGTTCGTCGGTGGTCAGTTCAGAATAGGTCCATCCGGCATTGTTAAGCCACTGCATGACGAGTGTGTTGGCCAGTGTGCTATATACACCTATGGCTGCGGCCTCAAGGTCTCCTTCACTGATAGGGAAATTCTCTGAATTAATCTGACTATAGTTCTCGTAGTCAAGATCTGTGCATGCCGTCATGGAAAGCGAGAGGACGACGATGCTTACTACGCTTCTAAATATCTTTTTCATAATTACTCTAATTAAAATGTAAGTTCAACTCCTACAGAATACGTTCTCTGGTTGGGATAGGCTGTAAATCCTTCGGTTTCAGGATCTGAGCCGGAGTAGTTTGTTATGACAAACAGGTTCTGTGCATCGAAGTACAAACGAGCACGGCTGAACAGACCGTTAAAGAGGCTCTTAGGCAATGTATAGCCTAATGTTATATTCTTAAGGCGGAGGAAATTTGCATCTTCCACATAAAAGTCCGTATTGGTCTCATACTTGTTGTAAAGCCCTGAAGGATACTTTCCATTTGGGTTGCTTGAAGTCCAGCGGTCATACGACTCTGACATAACGTTGTCTGTATATCTGAAACGATCAGAACTGAGGAAGGTCTGTCGCGTAGAGTTCAGCAGCTGTCTGCCAAGTTCACCATAGAAGAAGAAGTTCAAGTCAAAGTTCTTGTAGCGGAAGGTATTGCCAAGACCAAAGCTCAAATCAGGAGCAGAGTTGATGATAATAACCTTGTCAGCATCATCGATAGTGCCGTCAGGTGTGCCAGAAAGCTGTCGGCGACCATTCTCATCAAGTATATAATTTCCGCTGGCATCCTTCAGATAGCCGTTAAGATCTTTCACCTTAATGCTGCCTGCCGGTGCGTCGGGCATCCATTCAACAGTCTCGCCTGCCTGTATCAGACCATCGCTGACATAACCGAAGGTGACGTGAAGAGGATCCTGCTCCTGCTGGTATACAGAGAGGATTGTATAAGGATTGCGTTCCTTCCACTTATCTTTATAATGATAGAAGTTCAGACTTGTGGTCCAATCGAAATTCTTATTGCGGATATTGACGCTGTTAATCTGCACCTCGAATCCTGAACTTTTTGTCTTTCCCAGGTTATCAGCAACAGTACTTACCGGATAATAGCTTCCGACAGAACGGCTGCTAAGCAAGTCGGAAATGGTTTTAGTGTAGAACTCGAAAGTACCAGTCAAGCGGTTATTGAACAATCCCCAGTCGAGACCTAAGTTGAATTCTGTTGTCGTTTCCCATTTCAGACGGGCATTTGGCAGCTGACTTTCCGAAACACCTGTCTGGAGCGTACCTCCAATGGCATAATTAGTAGATCCTGCAGAATAGAATCCATAAGCATTTCCACCGATTTCTGCATTACCAGTCTGACCGTAGCTGAGTCGCAGCTTCAAGTTGGAAACGACATTCTGGTTCTTCATGAACGGCTCTTCGATGACACGCCATGCAAAGGCTCCTGAGGGGAAGTAACCATATCTGTTGTCCTTACCGAATCGGTCACTACCATCAGCACGGAGAGTGAATGTAAAGAGATACTTGTCTGCTATATCGTAATTGATACGACCGAAATAAGAGAGATACTTTGATATCGTCTTGCTGCTTTGTACTTGCTGTGAGAGATTTCCTCCCGACTGAAGGCTATTTACTCCAAAGACATCCGAAACAAAGTGGTCATTGTATCCATAGAGATATTGTGTAGTATATTTCTGGTAAGCATATCCTGCCATCACCTTTAAGTCGTGATTACCAAAGAGTGTTTTGGCATAAGTGAGAGTTGCATCTAGCAGATAGTCATTCCTGCGCGTTTCAGAGACACCAGCCTTACCATTAACGGAGCGTCCGTCAAAATGGGTAGTAGGATAATAGCTCGAAGCACGGGTGTAGGCAGAGTTGACACCCCAACTTACGCGCAAGTCAAGACCTTTCATTATTTCTGCATTCCAGTAATTAGTGATGAGGGTCTTGAAGATGCTGTTCTTGTTCTCAATATCGCCCCACTCCATTGGGTTCGGACCTGGGTGATTGGGGTTTTCCTGATAATTACCACTTTCATCATATACTGGCAGATAGTGGGGGAACATCAGCGAAGCCTTGATGATACCTCCGTCATTGCTGGATGAAGGCTGTACCGTCTTGTCTTGGTCTGTTTGTGTTGCAGAGATGGCTACACCTGTTGTAAGCCACTTGGCAAGATCGATATCCAAATTAAGTCGTCCCATGTATTTCTGAATACCACTGTTAAGAACAACACCACGCTGTCCGAAGTGACCTAAAGAGAACAGATAACGAACATTTCCTGTTCCTCCATTAATAGACAAGCTCTCTTCATTAATCAGACCAGTACGAGTTACTTCATCAAACCAGTTGGTCATCTCGCTTGCAGAGGCAATCTGATCATCTGTGAATGCTATCTTAGGCTGAGTGGTTACAGTCGAACGGTCAGTTGTTCCATAAGGTGCAATTTTGTTCTGATAAAGCCATTCCTCATTGAAATATTCATTTGCCATCCTCATATAATCCTTGGCACCAACAGACTCATAAGGGTTGGAAATCGTCTGGAACGACATATCCGATTTGAAATTGATATTCATCTTGCCTTCCTTACCCTTTTTGGTATTTATCAGGATTACGCCATTGGCAGCCCTGGCACCATAGATAGCGGTGGCACTGGCATCCTTTAAAACTTCAACCGACTCAATGTCAGAAGGATTTATGGTATTAATGTCTCCACCAGGAAAACCATCTACGACATATAAAGGGGTGTTACCTGCAGATATAGACGCAGAGCCTCGAATCACCATATCATAGCCACCTTCTGGAGATGCCGAATTCTGGCGGATAGAGAGACCTGCCACCTGACCTACGAGCAGTTTCGATACTGATTCGGTTGCTACCTGTGGCACCTCGTCCATCTTAACGGTAGATAGAGTGCCTGTCAGATTTGACTTCTTTACAGAGCCATAACCGACAACCACTATTTCATCCACCTGCTTCTGGTCTTCCACCATGGTTACAGATATTGAGCTACGCCCGTTAAGGCGTACTTGCTGTGTCTGGTAACCTACATACGTAAATTTCAGCAAGGCATCCGACGGAGCTGTCAACTGGAAGTTACCGTCCATATCGGTTACTGTTCCTGCCTTGGAACCTGATACAGAGACAGTCACGCCTATCAGCGGATCTCCGTTACCATCCCTAACATTGCCTTGAACAGCTATGGATTGTGAAAATCCAGCCATCCACATCATGCTCATAAAGAGCATCAGAGTCATTCTCATTTGTTTTAGCTTCATAAATCTACTTTTTTAGTTTAACCAAATATATATGATGTCATTTCTTATGCTACTTCTTATCGTATCCTGAACAATCTTTATACCACTGAAACAAACCTATGTGAACGAACTACTAAACTTAATTTTACTAACATAACTAACCAAAAGTATGAATCACAACGCTTTCTGAATTCGGTTGCAAAGATAGATGGAAACGACAAAAGGTAGCGCCTGATTCTCGTCAAGGTTCGACGGAAAAAGAGCAAATTGCATTTTTGCGCTGCTTTTTCATCATTTGCCGACAATTTTTCGTCAAACTATCCATAATGGTATTCTCTTACGATTACATTTTGAAGATTATTTTGTAACTTTGCAGCAAACAAATATCCAAGCTATTATGAGGAATCTGATGTTAATACTACTCGTGGAATGGTTTTCATGCTTTGCTGCAAACGCCAATAATTATATCTCTGTAAAGAATATAGGATTGGAGCAAGGGCTCTCCAATGGTTACGTCCATGATATAGCCATCGACAGCAACGGATTCGTATGGGTGGCAACAGAAAACGGACTGAACAGGATATCCGGCAACAGATGTACCAATATGTTATGGAAACCAGAAATATTTGGCAACAAAACCTTGACCTGCCTTTATTACGAACATTCTGAAGATAAGCTATGGATAGGTTCGCATCGCGGCATTGCCGTATATGACTTCCAAACTCAGCAGTTTATGAAACTCGGGCAAAATGAAGGCATTATTGCCCGCGATGTGGCATCCATATCCAAGGCATCAGACAGTGGGATATGGATTACCTATGCCAATGGCATTATCCAGCACTACAGCGTAAAGAAGAAGTTGTTTACAAACTACGATTATTGCAAGCTTACGGGAAAAAAAGGACCTTTGGCCTATAGTACTGATGACGGCAAAGGAATGCTGTATATCTGTACGAGCGACGAAGGCTTTGTCACCCTGAACATGAATACACGAAAATACAAGCAGTATGTCCACCATGCAGACAGCGTACACAGTATTCCCGGCAATCAAACAAGATATGCTTTCGTAGACCATAACAAGCATATCTGGATAGGTACCAAAGACGGCCTTTCGCTTTTTGATCCTCATTCCGAATCGTTCACGAACTATCGCCATATTCCAAACGATGAGAGATCCTTATGCGGTGACAATATTTTCACTATCACAGAGATGAACAACCGCTATCTTTGGATTACTTCTGACTTGGGGGGTATCAGCATACTTGACTTGGAAACAGTTAAGGTCTCAGACCCACAACATATTGAATTCATAAATCTTACTGATGAGAACAGCGATGTAACATCTTCTTCGGTCAGAACTGTAAAGCAAGACCCTTTTGGGAATGTATGGGTCGGCTGTTATGGTTCAGGCATAGATTTCATAGATGCCTCGCCTTTTACATTCCATATATTTCCATATTATAAGAGTGGTTCACAAGCTCAGGAACTGAAAAGAATTTATGGCATAAAAATAGATCATAACGGACACATGTGGTTAGGAGGTGAAAATGAAGTCTCGGAGTTTGCGGACGGAAAGTTGATACATGCTTGGAAAACAGACCGGTTTCAGTCTGTCATCAACACCATTGAGATTGACCACCGAGGCCATGTATGGATGGGCATGAATGATGTCGGAATCATTTGCCTGAGCCCTCAAACAGGGCAGTTCTACAAAGTGGGGCAAGGTTTTGAGAAAAACGACATCCATGCATTGTATGAGGATGATGGCGGAAAGATGTGGATTGGGTTCGACATCGGTCTTTTCTCCTTTGAAAACGGACAGGTTCGTGAAGAGACAAAATACAACAAGCAGATGGATACCCGCTCTATTTACGCCCTGGCTTTTGACAAGAATCACAGCCTCTGGGTCGGAACAGGAGAAAGAGGACTTTATGTCTTTGACAGAAATGGTAAGATGACAGCACATCTTATGCATACAAACGGTTTCCCATCGAGCAGTATTAATCATATATATATTGATAAAGACGATGGAATATGGATTGCCACCTATAGCGGACTTGTATACATACCAGATTGCAAGACTCCAGAGAAGTATACCATATTTTCTACAGAGAGCGGTCTGAAGGACAGTCACATACGAGCAATCCAACAAGATCTTGACGGAAATATCTGGGTAAGCACATATACCAATATTGCCTGCCTGAATATCAACAAACACAAATTCTACAATTATGACTATAACAACCATACACCACGAGGCAGTTTTGTGGAAGGGGGAACAGCAAGAAATAACGACGGAACTATATATTTCACATCTTCTCAGGGTGTTTGTTTTTTTAACCCTCTGAACATGAATGATAGTAAAAGCATATCACCAGTACATATCCTTTCTGCCAAAAGTCTCCTGCCAAGTACTGAGAAAGACAGCATTGTCATTTTCGTACACGATAACAATGGAAGTATACATTTAAGTTATGATCAGAATACATTTTCCTTACAGTTTACAATTGAGAACTACTCTCAAATAGCAGATGCAGAATATCGCTACCAAATGAAGGGACTTGACGAGAAATGGTACGACACAGACGGAGCAGATGAGATGACGTTCCGTAATTTACCGCCAGGCAAGTATACATTTACCATTAGGGCAAAACTGAAGAATCAGGACTGGGAAGATGCTACAGAAGACCAAATGGCAATCATTATCAGCCCTCCTATATGGCTTTCATGGTGGGCCAAGATGCTTTATATCCTGATAACCATAGGGGTCATAGCCTATTACTTCTATTCTTATCAGCGCAAGCTGCAACTGAAGAATTCTTTGTTGCTAGCTCAAAGGGAAAGCATCCAAAAAGAGGAACTGCATGAAGACAGGCTGCGCTTTTTTACAAATATCACCCACGAATTGCGCACACCGCTCACACTTATAGTCGGACCTCTCCAAGACCTTCTGGATGACAACAGGATGCCTGACATCTATCACAGAAAGTTAGAGACCATTAACAAAAGTGCAGCACGACTGCAGAATTTGATTAATGATATTCTGGAATTCAGGAAGACTGAAACCCAGAACCGCAAGTTGTCTGTAGCAAAAGAAGATTTAAAATCCATAGTAAAAGCAATAGGAAATCACTTTAAAGAGCTCAACAGGAATCCTCAAGTGGGTTTCAGCATAAAGGTAAATCCGCTTGTTCCTGCAACTTATTTTGACTCAGAGGTAATAGAGACCATCTTAAGCAACCTACTTTCAAATGCTATGAAGTATACACCAAGTGGGGAAATCGTCCTTGACATGGATATGGAAGGGAGGAAAGTAAAGATTAGTGTAAGCGATACAGGATACGGTATAGCTCCTGAAGCATTGCCTCATATCTTTGACAGATACTATCAGGCAAAGGGAGAGCATCAGGCATCGGGTACAGGCATTGGACTAGCACTTGCCAAGTCACTTGCAGACCTGCACAAAGCAGAACTCAACGTGCAGAGCACATTAGGAAAAGGCACAGTATTTACCTTCGTTCTGGATACCGATGAGACCTATCCGAATGCTTTGCACAAGGAGGACAAGGAGAAAAGCGAATATATGCAGATGAAAACAGCCGACTCAGAGAATGGCGATACTGACAATAATGAAGATCAACTGCCATTACTTTTGGTCGTAGAAGACAATGACGAGATACGTCAATACATTGCAGAATCGATGAATGAAGACTACCGTATCTGCCTGACCAAGAATGGTCGTGAGGGAGTTAACGCCGCTGTGGAATGTATCCCCGATATTATTGTAAGCGATGTTATGATGCCTGAGATGAACGGTATAATACTGACAAAGAAATTGAAAGAAGATATCCGAACAAGTCATATACCTATTATCCTTCTTACTGCAAAGGACAGCATGGAAGCCAAAGAAGAAGGCTACACCAGTGGAGCAGATTCTTATCTGACCAAGCCATTTAGTGCCAGACTACTAAATAGCAGAATTCAGAATCTATTAAATAGCAGACGCCGCTTGGCAGAACGCATTATTATGCAGTCAACTGGCAAAAATGAAACAAAAACAAAGGAAGAGAATAAGTCAATACCTATACTCAGCAAACTCGATCAAGACTTTATGAAAAAGCTAAATCTGCTGATTATTGATAATATCGTCAAAGAAGACTTAGATATGGCATTTATGACCGACAAGATGGCCATGAGTCATTCTACTTTTTATCGTAAGGTCAAAGCCCTGACAGGTATGAC
>AUXO013730181.1_pt1 | contig 14168 bp, 10 predicted proteins | sample 768731 | NCBI WGS metagenome assembly AUXO01 (sample SAMN02715735, study PRJNA202380) | gut metagenome | biome: sheep rumen | host: Ovis aries | place: New Zealand: Palmerston North | reverse complement strand
AGGAGGTGGGCCTTGTGGACAGTTACCTGCGTGTGGATGGCAAGGGTTATGACAACCTCCACATGGCAGCAGGTGGTTCGGCCAATATGCCCAGCCATGAAACCGTTGACCAGCGTCTCCACTTTGTTTATCAGGAAGGTCGTGCAGTGTTCAAACATGCGGTGACCGATATGTCTGACGCAGTGGAGCTGATTGCCCAGCGTAACAACCTCACAAAAGAAGACATTGCTTGGGTGGTTCCACATCAGGCCAATGTGCGTATTGAGAGTGCTGTGGCGCGTCGGATAGGCGTGGAGGAAGACCATGTAATGATTAACATTGACCACATGGCCAACACTTCTGGCGGCACATTGCCGCTTTGCCTTTGGGAGTATGAACCCCGATTGAAGAAGGGCGACAAAATTATTTTTACCGCTTTTGGTGCGGGTTTCACTTGGGGCGCAAGTTACCTCATTTGGGGTTACGATGGCAGCAAGTTTGCTGATACACCTGCTGAGTTCTATAAGGAAGGAACAATCAGCCGTGAAGAGTGGTATGCCAAGAGAGGCTGGAAATAATATTTGTGTAAAAAGTGAAGAGTGAAAAGTGAAAAATCTAAGTTACTCCTGCTTGAAAGGATGTAAAATAGATTTCTCACTTTTTCTCTTCTCTTTTTCTTCAACTATCCTTTTTACTTATTTTTATTTACGCTTTTACGTTCTGAAATTTATATGCACAAATCTGGTTTTGTAAACATTGTGGGCAACCCAAATGTTGGAAAATCCACTCTCATGAACTTATTGGTGGGTGAACGAATTTCTATAGCCACATTCAAGGCTCAAACCACTCGTCATCGTATCATGGGTATCATTAATGATGAAGATGCTCAGATAGTCTTTTCTGATACCCCCGGTGTGTTGAAACCTAATTACAAATTGCAGGAATCGATGTTGGCTTTCTCTGAGAGTGCGTTGGTCGATGCCGATGTTTTGCTTTATGTTACCGACCCGATGGAGAAAGTTGACAAGAACGAAGATTTCTTGTCAAAAGTTGCTCAAATGAAAGTTCCTGTGTTGGTGCTTATCAATAAAATAGACCTGACGGATGAAAAGAGTTTGGTCAATTTGGTGGAACAATGGCACAACTTGTTGCCTAAAGCGGAAATTTTGCCTATTTCCGCTTTACACAAGTTCAATGTGCAGCCTGTTCTGAATCGCATTAAAGAACTCTTGCCTGAATGCCCGCCTTACTTTGACAAAGATCAGTTGACGGATAAGCCTGCTCGTTTCTTTGTTTCTGAAATAATCCGTGAGAAAATACTTCTCTATTATGACAAAGAGATTCCTTATTCAGTAGAGGTTGGGGTGGAGAGTTTTCAGGAAGACAAGACCCACATCCACATACGTGCTGTTATTTATGTGGAGCGCGATAGCCAAAAAGGAATCATCATCGGACATGGTGGCAAAGCCTTAAAAAAAGTAGGCACAGAAGCACGAAAGAGCCTTGAGAAGTTTTTTGGAAAGAACATCTATTTAGAAACTTACGTTAAGGTTGATAAAGATTGGCGTAATTCTACCAAAGAACTGAATTTGTTTGGATATAATCCTGAATGAAGGTGAATGCGTTGATGCGTTGTGACTCATTGGGATGTAGCGTTTCCGCATTACAACTATGCGCTGTTTTCATGTGGATAAATATGTGTTTGTGGTGAAGGCCATGATAGTCGTATGCTGTATGCAGTCAGGCTTGTGGGCGCATGCACAGTTTTCGATGACTGATACAGCAATAATGGAACGTCCAAATCGTTTGCCACATTGGGGCTATGAAGCAGAATTTCAAGCAGGGAGAGTGCTTGTGTTGGATAAATATCAAAAGAGCTATATGAAAGATAAAGCAGTTTATGCGGCCTCTTTCAAATTCACGCATGTAAGTTTGCCTTCTGATAACGATGCGTATGCTCATGACTTCCATTACCCCACTTTTTCTATTGTTGGCCGATTCTGCAAAAACGATGGGGCCACCATGTATCGTAGCGCAGATTATCCCCATTGGAATGACAAATCGGACGATTATTATGAGCTTGCTCCCTACAATACTCATTTGGGAAATTCCTTCGCTATTTATGGCGCTTTTTCTTATCCCCTGTACCGAGGCAACCGATGGGAATTAGCTGTTAGTGCCAATTTGGGATTCGCTTATTCGGCTACGAAGTATGACCGCCAGACGAGTGTCGATAACGACATGATTGGCGCACATTTGCTCTTCTATGCTGGTGGAACAGTCAGTGCCACCTATCGTTTCGCTCCCTCGTGGGGCATTAAAGGAGCTATTGACTATTGGCACATCAGCAATGGCAGCACTCGTCAGCCTAACCGTTCCGCAAACATCTTGGGACCTACGCTTGGAGTGGTTTATTATCCGTATTACGAACAGCTGTTTCGGCAGACAGGCACCTTCACACCTTCTGCCTTCCATCCGTATTTCTATCTGAATTTTAAGGGTGGAGTAGGGGTACAGACCCGAACGGAGGACTGGGATAGAACGCAGTACAAGCTTACGAAGGACCACCCCGACTTTCGGCGTGAGGATTTCACACTCTTCTCTGTCGCATCCGTCCAGACTGACATCATGTATCGCTATGCTCGTATTGGCGCATTTGGTGCAGGAGTTGATGTGCAGTATTGTTCCTGTTACTCGCATATCCGGGATATTGACAAGGAATTTGGCATTGACACTTCGCATAATCCTTGGGCTGTCGCCTTCGATCTCAAGCACACCTTCTTTTATGGCAATGTATCCCTTGCTTTGGGTGCTGGGGTATATCTGTTCCGTCAAATGGGCGATTTTTCCCGTAGGAACGACCCGTTTTATTTCAATCGGATTGGAGTGCATTACACGATACCCAAGCTACACCATCTGACGGCTGGAATTGAAGTGAAAGCACACTTGACCAAGGCTGATTTCACCGAACTGGTCATAAGCTACCCACTCCGTCTGAATAGGTAGCTTTGATTGTATTCTGAGCCTTTGACAAAGGCGTATTTGGAGAATCTTACATGTAAGATGGAAAACTTTCACGGAGAGAGGGATTTGTTTCTGGTGCGGAGGATTCTGACAATAGCCATAGAGAGATCATTTTACCTTCAACGGTCTTCTTTTCCTTGAGACCTAAAAGAATTTTGTCGGTTTTGGACGAAGTTTGCTATGTAATTGGTTAATTTTCCGTATCTTTGCACCCAAATCAATATTTATGGCAAATTTAGTGGCAATTGTGGGTCGTCCTAATGTGGGAAAATCGACCCTGTTTAATCGATTAACGAAAACTCGTCACGCAATAGTGAGTGATGAGGCAGGTACAACACGTGACCGTCAGTACGGTAAGTGCGAATGGGGTAACAAGGAGTTCTCTGTAGTAGATACAGGCGGCTGGGTGGTGAATTCTGATGATGTGTTTGAGGAAGAGATTCGCCGTCAGGTGCTCATCGCTGTCGCTGAATGCGATGTCATTCTCTTCATGGTTGATGTACGTACAGGAGTAACCGACCTTGACCTGGAGGTGGCTGACATCTTGCGACGTAGCAAGTTGCCCGTCATTATGGTGGTCAACAAAGTGGATAGCAACGAGTATCGCTACGATGCGGCTGAGTTCTACAGCTTAGGATTAGGTGAACCCATGTGCATCAGTTCGCTTACAGGTAGTGGAACTGGCGATTTGCTGGACGCTGTGGTGGGTAGTTTTACGAAGGAGATGGACGAACCGTTTGAAGAAGACATTCCCCGCATTGCAGTGGTGGGGCGGCCAAATGCGGGAAAGTCATCCCTTATCAATGCTTTTCTTGACGATAACCGTAATGTGGTGACAGACATTGCTGGTACCACGCGCGACTCTATCTACACGAAATACGAGAAGTTTGGCTTCAATTTCTACTTGGTCGATACGGCCGGTATTCGCAAGAAGAATAAGGTAACAGAAGACTTGGAGTACTATTCCGTGATGCGTAGTATTAGAGCCATTGAAAACTCGGATGTGTGTGTGCTCATGGTGGATGCCACTCGGGGCATTGAAGGGCAGGACATCAACATCTTCCAATTAGTGCAGAAGAACCAGAAAGGATTGGTGGTGGTGGTGAACAAGTGGGACTTGGTGGAGAATAAGACCAATGAAGCTATACGTTATTTTGAGAAAGCAATCCGCGAACGATTTGCACCCTTCACTGACTTTACTATTATTTTTGCTTCAGCAGTAACTAAACAGCGCATATTCAAGGTGCTGGAGGAAGTACAGAAAGTTTATGATGCGCGCACTAACAAAGTCTCGACGGCTAAGCTCAACGAGGTGATGCTGCCCATTATTGAGGCCACTCCGCCCCCATCGCTGAAGGGGAAATACATCAAAATTAAGTACGTGATGCAGATACCCAATACAAGGGTGCCTTCTTTTGTGTTTTACGCCAATCTGCCGCAGTATGTGAAAGAGCCGTACAAACGTTTTCTGGAAAACCAGATTCGCAGTCACTGGAACTTTAAGGGAACCCCTATCAATGTGTATATAAGGCAGAAGTAGGAAACGATGCGACGATTGCAAATCTTTCTTTGTGGAGTAGCCTTGCTTGCTTTGGTGGCTTGCCACGAACCAACAAGCGAAGAAGCGGCTAAAGCAACCTTGAAGGCTGCTCTAACTGCGCTTGATGAGGGCAACTATGATGCCTACTTGCAGCATGTGGATTTGGGAATGGAACTTGATTCAGCGCGCAAATCATTCATGGACAGCTTATTGAGGCAACATGTCGGGTGGCGACGAAGCGAACGTGCTGCAGTGGTTGCTATCGACATGGTGGACGCTACGATGCAAGGTGACAGCATTTGTACGGTGTATTGCCAATACACGTTTGCTGACAGCACGAAAGAGGTGCTGTCGCAGAAAATGGTGAAGCAGGGAGAGGCTTGGAAAATAAGGCTTCGCAACTGAGGCACCGTTGGCAGAAATTATCATCAAGTATGGACAATAATCGGAATATCTTTGCGTCTAAAATTGGGGCAATCCTTGCTGCTGCAGGTAGTGCGGTGGGGCTTGGGAATGTGTGGCGTTTCCCCACTGAGACAGGTGAACATGGGGGAGCGGCTTTTATCCTTATCTATGTGAGTTTCATGCTCCTTTTAGGAGTGCCTATCATGGTGACAGAATTTGCTATAGGCCGTCATGGGAATGGTGATGTGTCGGGTGCGTTCGTGAAGATAAGTGGTGGAAAGAAAGGATGGCGATGGATGGGACTTCTGCCTGTAGTGAGTGGCTTTTTGGTGCTGAGCTATTATGCAGTTGTGGCTGGCTGGACGCTCTATTATGCATACGAAGCATTGCTGAATGGCTTTGCAGGGAAAACTTCTGCGGAATTTCAGAAAGATTTCGAAGCTTTTTCTTCAGATTCAGTCACTCCCGTCTTTTGGACGGTGCTGATTATCGCGCTGACTTGCGGTATTGTGGCTCTTGGGGTGCAGAAAGGCATCGAGCGGGGTTCCAAAATCATGATGCCGCTCTTGTTCATCTTCATTTTTGTGTTGGTGGTGTGTTCGCTCTCGCTGCCTAATGCCGATTTGGGTTTGAAATTTCTTTTGTTGCCCGATTTCTCTAAAGTAGATGGTGGCGTGATTCTCAGTGCAATGGGACAGGCTTTCTTCTCTCTGAGTGTCGGCTTAGGTTGCCTGTGCACTTATGCCTGCTATTTCCGTAAAGACGTGAATTTGATGAAGGATGGGCTCAGCGTGGCCAGTATCGACACATTGGTAGCTCTGCTCAGTGGGTTGATTATTTTTCCAGCCGTATATTCTATTCCAGATCTTCGTCCCGATGCCGGCCCTTCGTTGGTGTTTGTCACTCTGCCCAATGTCTTCCAGCAAGTTTTTGGTGACATTCCTGTGTTGGCCTACCTCTTCTCCCTTTGTTTCTACTTGCTGTTGGTTATGGCCGCTCTTACCAGCAGTATCTCCATGCTTGAAATGTCGGCCGCATATTTCCACAGGAATCTCCATTTGCCTCGTTCATTGTCGGCCATTGTGGTCAGCGTGGTGTGTGTGGTGCTGGCTACTTTTTGTTCGTGGTCGTTTGGCGATTGGCGTGAAGTGAAGATTTTCGACATGGGCTTTTTCGACCTTTTCGACTTCCTTGTTGCCAAGTTCATCATGCCCATCGGTGGCTTGATTATGTGTATATTCCTTGGCTGGGTGGTGGACGAAAAAGTGCTCCGTGCCGAATTGACTAACAACGGCACTTTGAAGAGTCCTCTTTATCCGACTTTTCGGTTCATTATCCGTTATGTTGCGCCGCTGTGCATTTTCCTCATTTTCGCCAACGAACTGGGTTTGTTCAGTTATCTATTTTGATTTTGAAAGTTGCAAAATAAATTTCAAAACTTTGAAAAAATATTTTGAAACTTTGAAATTATTTTTTGCAACTTTCAAAATATAGATGCGTAGGGGAGAAAAAATAGATGGATAGAGGAGGAAAATCTTTTTTTTTCTTGCTTTTGTGCGCTCACTTAATTGTAGTGTTAGCTTTGCTGAAGTTACTTGCGTTCATCAAAAGCAGCAAAAAAAATCTTTTTTTCTTGCATTTGTGCTCACATAATCGTAACTTTGCAGCCGATTTTGTATTGTTGGCAGCTGATGACAGCGATTCGGTTGCCTAAAATAGGTGTGAAAATATTAACAAGGTAATAAAAATATGAATATTTCAGTAGAGTACATTGACAAGGTGAACGCGGTCCTCACTGCCGTGGTAGAGCCCGCCGACTATACAGATAAGTATGAGAAGGCTATCAAAGATGCAAAGAAGAAAATGAATATGCCTGGTTTCCGTCCAGGCATGGTGCCTGTAGGCTTGATTAAGAAGCAGTTTGGCATTTCGATTTTGGGCGATGAGGTGAACAAACTGCTGCAAGAGAGTTTGTTTGACTACATTCGTGAGAGCAAAATTAACATGTTGGGTGAGCCCCTCTCGAAGGAGGAGAATAATGAGGTGAACTTGAAAGAGGGAGAAAGCTTCACTTTTAAGTTTGATATTGCCGTTGCTCCCGAGTTCAAGATAGAATTGGGCAAGGATGACCAAATTGACTATTACAATGTCGATATTTCGGACGAGATGGTGAATCGCCAGGTAGATTTGTACCGTCAGCGTGGTGGAAACTATGAGAAAGTGGATTCCTACGAGGACAACGATATGGTGAAAGGTGCCATTACAGAGTTGGACGTCGAAAATCCTGTCAGTGCCGAGGACGTGGTGATGCTGCCTAAGTATTTTAAGAATGAGGATCAGAAGAAACTCTTTGAAGGCATGAAAGTCAACGATGTTGTGACGTTCAACCCATCGGTTGCTTACGATAATAACGAGGCAGAATTGACTTCGCTACTGAAGGTGGAGAAGGAGGATGCTTTGAACCACAAGGGCGAGTTCAATTTCCAAATAACAGAAATCACTCGTTTTGTGCCCGGCCCATTCAATCAGGAACTGTTCGACACCGTGTTCCCAGGCGGTGAGGTGAAAAGCGAAGAGGAGTTCCGCGCAAAAGTGAAAGAGCTGATTGCAAATCAGTTCCAGAAGGACAGTGACTACAAGTTTGTTCTGGATGTGCGCAAATATGCCACAGAGAAGGTGGGCAAACTCGAATTCCCGGAAGAGAAGCTGAAGAAGATTCTTCTTGTTAACACAAAGGGTGACCAAGAGAAGGTGGACGCTCAGTTTGCCAAGAGCCTTGAAGAGCTGACTTGGCATTTGATTAAAGAGCAGCTGGTGGAGCAGAATGGGGTGAAAGTGGAGGATGAGGACGTGAAGGAAATGGCCAAGGAGGTGACTCGCATGCAGTTTGCCCAGTATGGCATGCTGAACATCCCCGACGAGTATCTTGAAAACTCTGTGACTGAAATGCTGAAAAAGCGCGAAACGGTGGACAACCTCATCGACCGCTGCATTGAGGTGAAACTGGGTAAAGCTCTGAAGGAAAAAGTGGCCTTGAAAGAGAGCACTGTTAGTGCAGAGGAGTTTAATAAACTGTTCGAATAATAAACTTTTTGTCATTATTCATAAAAAATGTGGTAAGAATTTTGGTTCTTGCCACTTTTTTTATACCTTTGCAAAGGATTAGCGCAAAAGGCAAAAAGATAGCGCGTGGTTAATGCAATTCACTGTTCTCAATTTGCATAAGCTAATATTTGATACACAGACTTTTATAGGAGTAAATTGTTTTATGATGACCGATTTTCAGAAGTATGCCACCAAGCACCTCGGCCTAAGCAGCATGGTGCTTGACGATGTGATGAAAGCCCAGGCAGGGTATCTTAACCCCTACATTTTGGAAGAAAGACAGTTGAATGTGACCCAGTTGGACGTGTTTTCACGTCTGATGATGGATCGAATCATATTCTTAGGAACAGAAGTGAACGATTATACGGCCAATGTGTTGCAAGCCCAAATGCTCTATTTAGACAGTGTGGACAGTGCCAAAGACATTAGCATATATATAAATTCGCCTGGTGGAAGCGTTTATGCCGGCTTGGGCATCTACGACACGATGCAGTTCATCAACAGTGATGTGCAAACAATTTGCACAGGCATGGCTGCCAGCATGGCCGCCGTGTTGCTGGTGGCTGGCAAGGAGGGCAAGCGCAGTGCATTGCCCCACAGTCGCATTATGATTCATCAGCCTATGGGTGGTGCGCAAGGTCAGGCCAGCGACATTGAAATTACGGCGCGTGAGATACAGAAACTGAAAAAGGAGCTCTACACCATCATCAGCGAGCACAGCCATCAGCCCTTCGACAAAGTGTGGGCAGACAGCGACCGCGACTATTGGATGACAGCTCAAGAAGCGAAGGATTATGGCATGGTGGACGAAGTCCTGATAAGAAAAGCGTGAAATGAAACTTAATTCAAGGGATTAAAGGATTTTTTAGAAGGAAACGTGGCGAAATTAAATAAATGCTCTTTTTGTGGGCGCACGGAGAAAGAAGTGCGCTTGCTCATTTATGGCGTGGATGGCTACATCTGTGATGAATGTGTGGAACAAGCAGCGGAGATAGTGCGGGAGTCGAAAGCCTCGTCGGCTCACAAAGACCCCGATTTGGAGAATCTTCCCAAGCCCAAAGAAATCAAGGCCTATCTCGACCAGTATGTCATTGGACAAGATGCCGCAAAGATGACGCTTTCCGTTGCAGTATATAACCACTATAAGCGGTTGAACTATCATGGAGGAAGCAATGATGTGGAGCTGGAAAAGTCGAACATCATCATGGTGGGCAGCACGGGTACGGGCAAAACATTGCTGGCGCGCACAATTGCCAAAATGCTGCTGGTGCCTTTTGCTATCGTCGATGCTACGGTGCTAACCGAAGCCGGCTATGTGGGTGAAGATGTGGAAAGTCTTTTGGTGCGTTTGCTTCAAGCAGCTGATGGCGATGTGAAACTGGCTGAGAAAGGCATTGTGTTTATTGATGAGATAGACAAAATAGCCAGGAAAGGAGACAACCCCAGCATCACTCGTGACGTAAGTGGAGAGGGTGTTCAGCAGGGATTGCTGAAACTGTTAGAAGGTAGTGTGGTGAATGTACCTCCACAAGGAGGACGTAAACATCCTGAGCAGCAATTCATTCAGGTTGATACGCGTAACATCCTTTTCATCTGTGGCGGAGCGTTTGATGGAATTGAAAAGCGAATCGCTCAGCGCCTGAACACCCATGTGGTGGGCTTTGACGCCTCGAGGAATGTGGCCAAGATAGATAAGGCTAACATGATGCAATACATTGCGCCGATGGACTTGAAATCATTTGGCTTGATTCCTGAAATCATTGGCCGTCTGCCAGTGCTCACCCACCTTGAGCCATTGGATCGCACCGCTCTGCGCTCCATCTTGACCGAACCCAAAAACTCGATTGTGAAACAGTACATTAAATTGCTCGAAATTGATGGGGTGAAATTGACATTTCAGCCAGAAGTGTTGGATTATGTGGTAGATAAGGCGGTGGAATTTGGACTTGGTGCACGTGGCCTTCGCTCACTGATAGAGGTCATTATGATGAATCCCATGTTTGAAGTGCCTTCGCTTGGTGTAAAAGAATATGTGGTGACACTCGATTATGCACGCCGTCAGGTGGAAAGTGCCAACATTGCAGTACTAAAAGAAAGTTCAGAAGACAAATAAATAAAAAAACAACGTAAAAACCTAATTTTTTTTGTTGTTTTCTTTGTCAATCAAAAACAGATTTATAACTTTGTTGGATGAATGCACATGTCCCACATTTTTTAATCAATACGTTCTAACATTCAATGAAGAAACCTGAAACACTCCAGCAATCGCTGAAATATTATTTTGGCTTTGACACATTCAAAGGCGATCAGGAAGCTATTATCCAGAACCTTCTTGACCGAAATGACACCTTTGTGCTGATGCCAACTGGTGGCGGTAAGTCGCTTTGTTATCAGTTGCCTGCATTGCTAATGGAGGGTACAGCCATTGTAATCTCCCCACTTATTGCATTGATGAAGAATCAAGTGGATGCCATCAAGCATATCAGCGAAGATGACGGTGTGGCGCATTTCATCAATTCCTCGTTGAGTAAAGCGAACATTGACCAGGTGAAGTCCGACATCATGTCGGGTAAGACCAAAATGCTTTACGTGGCTCCTGAATCGCTGACAAAAGAAGACAATGTGGATTTCCTGAGGCAAGTGAAAATCTCTTTCTTCGCCATTGATGAGGCTCACTGCATATCGGAGTGGGGGCATGACTTCCGTCCAGAATATCGCAAGATTCGTCCCGTCATCAATTGGATTGCAATGGCGCCGGTGATAGAACTTTTCTTGCCAAGGGAAAAAGCTGGAATGATTAAGAACTTGACAGATGCATATCGGGAGAAGAAACAGAAATACGATGAAATGAACAAGGAGTTCAAGCAGTTCCCCGACAGGGTGCACAAGAACGAATTGGACGATTTGGCAAAACGTGTTGCAGGATTGGGCGAATTTATCGCCTTCATGGCTGAGATGAAGGACGAAATCAAGGAAAAGTCGGATAAATGTCCGCGACTTGACCAAAAGTTTGTCGATGCGCTCATCGGTATAATGCCTTCCATTCGCAAAAATTATACGGCACTGCGTACTCGTATGGCCGACGAACCTACAGTGATGGCACTGCCCGAACTGCCAACAGATAATGCCATTCGCGAGGCCGCCTCCAAAATATATGACGCTCCTGTCATTGCGCTGACAGCAACGGCAACAGACAAGGTGCGCAACGACATTAAGAAAAATCTTGGCATTGTGGGCGCACAAGATTTCAAGTCTTCATTCAATCGCCCCAATCTATATTATGAAGTGAGGCAGAAAAATGCCGATGTGGAAAAGGATATTATCCGCTTCATTAAGCAGAATCCGGGCAAAAGTGGCATCATTTATTGTTTGAGTCGAAAAAAAGTGGAGGATTTGGCAGAAGTGTTACGAGCCAACAATATCAAGGCTGCAGCTTATCATGCAGGCATGGATACAAAAGACCGTAGTGAGACGCAGGACGACTTCATCATGGAGAAGGTGGATGTGATTGTAGCTACGATAGCATTTGGTATGGGTATTGATAAACCCGATGTGCGCTATGTCATTCACTACGACATTCCCAAAAGCCTGGAAGGTTACTATCAGGAAACAGGGCGCGCAGGCCGAGATGGAGGCGAAGGCAAGTGCATCACCTACTTCTGCAACAAGGACCTTGAAAAGTTGGAGAAATTCATGAAGGACAAAACCCCTGCCGAAAAGGATATAGGAATCCACTTGCTAAGTGAAACAGCAGCCTACTGTGAATCATCAGTATGCCGGCGCAAAATGCTCCTGCACTATTTCGGTGAGGAGTATGAGAAAGAAAATTGTGGAAATTGTGATAATTGTTTACATCCAAAGATGAAAACGGAACAGATGGAAAACTTACTGCTTGTCTTGCAAACCATCCTGGCAGTAAAAGAGAATTTCAGAAAAGAGTACATTATTAATATATTACGAGGAGAGGAGAACGAAACCATCCTGAGTCATAACCATGACCAGCTCGAACAGTTTGGAGCGGGAGCTGATGTGGAAACAACCATGTGGGAAGCCATCTTTATTCAGGCCGCTCTTCAAGGCTATATAGAGAAGGAAGTGGAGAGCTACGGAATCGTCAAACTGACCAAGGCTGGTAAAAAATTCATCAAAAAGCCCGTCTCGTTCATGGTGGTGGAAAATAGTGACTTCAGCGATGATTTTGATGATAGTTCCGAACAAGGAGGAACGGGAGTCGCCGACGAACAGCTTTATAGCATGCTTTTGGATTTGCGTAAAAAGATAGCCCAAAAATATAATGTGCCCCCTTACGTGGTGTTTCAGGATGCCTCTCTTGAATCCATGGCCACACTATATCCCATTACCGAAGAAGAATTGCAAAATATTCCAGGTGTAGGAGCTGGAAAAGCAAAGCGCTATGGCGAGGAGTTTTGCAAACTGATTAAGCACCATTGTGAGGAAAATGACATCGTAAGGCCAACCGATATGCGTGTCCGTACAGTGGCGAACAAATCTAAGATGAAAGTTAAAATTATTCAGGCTATTGACCGTAAGGTGAGTCTTGAAGAAATTGCCAAGAGCACTGGACTTGATTTTGATGAACTGCTCGACGAGATGGAGGCAATCGTTTATAGTGGTACAAAGCTCAACATCGATTATTATTTCGAGGACATTGATATAGATGAAGATGTCATTGATGATATTTACGACTATTTCCGTAATAGCGAAACAGATGACATTGACACTGCGCTCGACAATCTCGATGGCGATATTTACGAAGAAGATGTGCGGTTGGTGCGCATTAAATTTATCAGCGAGATGGCAAACTAAGCCATGCTTGTGATTTTTGACTCTCAGCTTTGAGATTTTAGCGCATTTTTTTTGCCATGTCGTGAAAAAGCCATACCTTTGCATGCAATAAAATCAAATCATTATGTCATCATTTATTGCAGATAAAGTTGTGATGGAAGGATTGACATTTGACGATGTGCTGCTCATTCCAGCATATTCGCAAGTTCTTCCTCGCGAGGTTTCCCTCACTACACGTTTTTCACGTAACATCGAGTTAAAAGTTCCTTTCGTGACAGCCGCTATGGATACTGTCACAGAGGCACCAATGGCTATTGCCATTGCACGTGAGGGCGGCATTGGCGTCATTCACAAAAACATGTCCATTGAAGATCAGGCACGACAAGTGGCCATCGTTAAGCGTGCAGAAAACGGCATGATTTATGATCCTGTTACTATCAAGCGTGGCTCCACAGTGAAAGATGCGCTCGACATTATGTCAGAGTATCATATAGGTGGTATTCCTGTAGTTGATGATGTGAATACCCTTGTAGGAATTGTGACGAACCGTGATTTGCGTTTCCAAACAGATTTAGGTAAGAAAATTGATGACGTTATGACAAAGGAAAACCTTGTGGTAACTCATCAGCAGGCTGATTTGGAGAGTGCATCACGCATCCTTTTAGAGCACAAAATCGAGAAGCTGCCAGTGGTTGATGGCGACAATAAATTGATTGGACTCATAACTTATAAAGACATCACTAAGGCGAAGGACAAGCCGATGGCTTGCAAGGACTCAAAGGGACGTCTGCGTGTGGCTGCAGGTGTGGGTGTGACAGCCGACACTTTTGAACGCATGGAAGCTTTGGTGAAAGCAGGTGTGGATGCCATTGTGATTGATACAGCGCATGGTCATTCTAAGGGTGTAATTGACAAGGTGCGTGAAGCTAAAGCGGCTTTCCCTAATGTTGATATAGTGGTAGGAAACATTGCTACAGGTGAAGCTGCGAAAGCGCTTGTAGAAGCGGGTGCAGATGCCGTGAAAGTAGGTATCGGACCAGGCTCCATTTGCACCACTCGTGTGGTGGCAGGTGTGGGTGTTCCTCAGCTTAGTGCTGTTTACGATGTGGCTCAGGCACTGGCTGACACTGATGTACCTCTCATTGCAGATGGAGGACTTCGCTACTCTGGTGATGTTGTGAAGGCTTTGGCCGCTGGCGGCTACAGTGTGATGATAGGCTCCCTTGTGGCTGGAACAGAGGAGGCTCCTGGTGAAACAATTCTCTTCAATGGACGCAAATTTAAAAGCTATCGTGGAATGGGTTCGCTC
>AUXO013738214.1_pt1 | contig 14169 bp, 9 predicted proteins | sample 768731 | NCBI WGS metagenome assembly AUXO01 (sample SAMN02715735, study PRJNA202380) | gut metagenome | biome: sheep rumen | host: Ovis aries | place: New Zealand: Palmerston North | reverse complement strand
ATTTCTGCTAAATCTGAAGTGTGGAAGTAACCTTGAGAATCGATTATTTTCTTAGTTTCTTCCGGAAGATTATAATAACCTTTCATCAAAGTGTCTGATTTAATTGAAAGGGTACCATCTTCTTCCAATTTAAATTCATTACCTGGGCAAGGTCTCATAAAATAAGGATCCTCGCTATTGACAGAAATCGCTACACCAGAGCTAGTTTCTGTTAATCCGTATCCTAAAGCGAGAGTTAAACCTAGATCTCTAATCATTTTCGTGAAAACTTTAGGTAGAGGGCCAGCCCCCACTAAAATTATTCTAGCTTCTTTATTTAAACCGGACTTAGTAATCAATAGCATAGTTAAATTAGGGATTAGAGGTAAGATTGTAGGCTTGAATAAATACGGATCTTTAAGTACGTATCTTAATCCTCTTCCTAAAGAGACAGTTGATGAATAGGCTAAAGGCCAAAGTAAAGTACAGACAAATCCAAATACGTGTGATAAAGGTAAAAGGGAAATGACGTTATCATCAATAGTTGTTTGTAGCATCATTTGTCCACACCAAGCTGAACATAATAGTGAAGTGAATTCTAATTCTACTCCCTTGGAAGGACCACTAGTCCCTGAAGTGAAGAAAACAATACTTCCTTCTTTATCTTTTTTAATATATTCTCTTTCTAAAACTAGTTCGTTTAGTTCAGCTTTTTCATCTTCGTCATATTCATCTTCGTCGTAGACTAGACATTCAGTTTCAAAAGCTTTAACCATTTCTTCAGCTTTATCTAAAGGTTCGCTAGGATCGATGATACCTACTCTCATTCCACTTAGAATCGCACCGAAGATTTGATAAATTAGAGAAGGCTTTTTTTCAAGCATAAAAACTACAGAATTGACTTTAAGAGAGTCAAATTCTTCTTTTTCTTTGTAGACATTTTTAATTAAATCCTGGTATGAAACAGATTTGATTAAATTATTTTCAGAATAAAGTAAGGCGGATTTAGAAAGACTCTTCTTATCTTCGAGAAGTTCTTTTAAACTAATGTACTTTTTTTCTTTCATAATTTTCTCCTTACTTTTATTATACTCAGCTTTTATTACAAAAATTTAGATATTTTTACAAATTGTTAAAACATAATCTATTTTTTATGTATAATTTAATTGTAAGGTTAAAAATACTTACATTTATAGAAAGGCTTTTAGTTATATATGGCTAAAAATTTAGATGAACGCATCGCTATTATCGGCGGTGGACCTGCTGGCATCTCTGCTGGTATGTATCTCCAATTAAAGGGGTACAAAAATTACACTATTTTTGAAAAGACAGATCACGTTGGTGGTAAATGTCACTCTCCTCACTGCGTAGGAAAAGGTGGGGATAGAAGATATGAAATGGGTGCTATCATGGGTGTCCCTTCATATTTCGCCGTTCACGATGTTGAACAATTCGCTGGAGTTACTCACGATGGACCTAAACTTCAAAGAGCTTATAAAAATTTAGATGGCTCTCCTGATACTAGATTCGACAAGAAGTTATGGAGAATCCCTCACTTATTAAAATTGAAGAAACAAATTAAGAAATTTGGTGAATTGTTAGAAAGTGAATATAAAGGTTACGATGTAGCTGGTCATAGAGGTGTCTGCGAAGGTAGATATGAAGGCTTTGCTGTCACTCCTGGTAGAGAACCTGTCTCTGGTAAGAATGAAAATTTAAAGAATTTATCAATGCCTTTTGACGAATTCACTAAGATGGTTGGCTGTCCTTTAGTCCAAGAAATTTGGATTGGCCCTTTCACCTCCTTTGGTTATGGATATTTCGATGAAATTCCTGCTGCTTATGTCTTGAAATATTTAGATTTCAGAACCATGATGGACTTCGTTAAAGTCAATTTATGGACTTGGAAAGAAGGTACTCAATCTATCTATGAAGCCGCTAACGCTAAATTGGCGAATCCCGCTAGATTAAATCAAAATATTACTAAGATTGAAAGAAGAGATGGAAAAGTTTTCGTTACTGCTAATGGTAAAGAAGAAGAATTCGACAAATTAATTTTGACCACTCCTTTACAAGTTGGTGAAATTAAGAATCCTGTTGCTCAAGGCTTAGATACCTACTTAGACGTTACTGAACAAGAAAGAGCATTGTTCTCAAGAATCGACTATGAAAGATACGATACTATGGCGTTTATCACTAAACCTGAATGCTATCCCGACACTTCTTATTACATTATGAGAAATATGGAACCCGATAGATTAGGTCACGTCATGGTTTTCTACAGAAGATGGGCTAATGAACCTGATCAACCTTTAGTTACTTATGTTTTGAGAAAACATAAAGATAAGACTGAAACTGTCGAACAATACAAGGCTAAACCTGAAGTAGGTTACGAAGAAGCTAAGGCTATGGCTTTAAAAGATATCGAAGATTTCGGTGTTCCTGCGACTAAAGTAATTTACGAATTCCAAACCTACTATTTCCCTCATGTCTTTAGTGAAGATTATGCTAATGGTTGGTATGAGAAAGTCGAAGCTATGCAAGGTAAGTTAAATACCTTCTACGCTGGTGAAGTTATGTCTTTTGGCGATATGGATGAAACTGTCGAATATTCTAGAGATTTGGTCGAGAGATTCTTCTAATTAAAAAGGAATAAAACCTATGGCATTTTACAAAGAAAAATATGATGCCATAGTAGTGGGCGGAGCGTTGGCCGGTATGGCCGCCGCCCTTACTTTGGCTAATAAAGGAAAAAGTGTCTTAGTTTTAGAAAGACACAATTTACCTGGTGGCTTAACTACCTCTTTTGTAAGAGGTGGTACGGAAATGGAAGCGACTCTTCATGAAATGATGTCTATTGGACCTGAAGAAGCACCTTTCAAGATTCGTACTTTCTTAGAAGAAATGGGGGTTAAAGTCAATTGGTTAAGAGTTCCTGAAGCTTATAGATTAGTGGTACCTAAAGAAAAGATTGATATCACTTTACACGCGGGCTTTTCTGGTTCTACTCAAAATAATGTCTACGTTCCTGGAGACTATGTTGCCGCTAAGGAAATAGATAAACAATATCCTGGTACTTTTAGTGAAGTGAATAGATTATTAAATCTTTGTACTGCAGTTTTCAATGCGGTCAATTATTTATCAATCAATCACATGTCAAAAGCTCAAATGCTTTTAAAGTTCCCTGAATTTGTCAAGACTTGTGGTTACTCAACCGACGAAGTCTTTGCCACTTTCAATTTACCTGGCGAAGTAATCGATATCTTAAAAGCATATTGGATTTATGTAGGAAGTCCTACTAGCGAATTACCTTTTACTATCTATGCTGTCTTAATGGCTGATTATTTAGGTGGTGGAAGTTACGTTGCGAAAGAATTTTCACATGAATTATCTGTTCGTATGGCTGAAGCTTGTAGGGCTAAAGGAGTTCAATACGAATATTGCCAAGATGTCGACAAAATCTTAGTTAAAAATGGTCATGTTTATGGCGTAAGGACTAAAAGAGGAGATGAAATCCACGCTGATTATGTCGCTTGTTCAGCTTATCCAAATAGATGTTATGGCAATATGATTGAACCTAAGAGTGAAGTTCCTCCTATCGCTTTTAAGTCAGCAAATTTTAGAAAGATGGGTGTCACTTGTACTTCGGTGGTTTTAACTTTAGATAAGTCTCCTGAAGAATTAAACATTAAAGATTATTCAGTTTTCTCATCTGAGACTGATATGGATTTAGATGCTCATTGGAAAAACCTTCACACTAAAGGACCTTACAATTATCTAACTACTATCTGTTTAAATTACGCTAATCCATCTTGTGTTCCTGAAGGACAAACTAGTTTATCTATTACTACTTTGCCTCTTCCTAGCGCATATATGGATGTTAAACCTAATGAATATCACGCTTTGAAAAGAAAAGTGGCTAGAAGTATGATTGAGACCGTCTCTAAACATCTAGGCGTAAATTTATTTGATCACATCTTAGAAGTTGAAGTTGAGATGCCTCATACTATTGCTCATTATACTTCCAATTATTTAGGAGGTATCTATGGTTATCAACACGATATGGAAGACCACATAGTCGCAAGATTACAAATGAGCGATGATGAAAATTACATTAAAGGACTATCTTTCTGTGGTGCTCATGCAATTTCTGGCGATGGTATGTCACCTTGTATTACTAATGGTAGAAAAGCTGCTAAGATTCTCCTTGATCAAATGAGTGAGGAGGGAAGATAGTATGAAAATTAAATCTTTCTTAAAAGATGTAGGTGGTGCTTCTAGAGTTACTAAATTGAGAGGTCAAACTCTAAACAACGCTTCTTCTAAGAACTTATATATTGATCCTATCAACGCTACTGCTAAAGCGTTACATCCGGGACCTATTGAAGTTGTTTGTACTAAAGTTGAAGAAGTTTCTCCTACTGCAAAAAAATACACTTTCGCTCCGACTAATGGAGTCTTGCCTATATTTGAAGCAGGGCAATATGTTTCTTTCGATTTAGATATCGATGGAACTAAAACTACTAGACCTTATTCTATCTGTTCTGCTCCTTATCAAGCACAAGGTGAAAATCCTTTCTTTGAAGTAACTATTAGAAATGGTAAGAAAGGTACAGGTTACGTCTCAATTTGGTTCTATGAAAATGTTAAAGAAGGGGATAAATTTATTGTTAATTTACCTTTCGGACACTTCAACTATGAAGAATTAAGAGATTCTAATAATATCTTAGCCCTAGCTGGTGGGTCAGGAATCACGCCTTTCTATTCTATGGCTCAAGAAATTGCAAATGGAACTTTAGATGTAAATTTAACTATTCTTTATGGATCTGTTTCTCATAAAGACATCATCTTAGAAAAAGAATTGAAAGAAATTACATCTAAGACTGATAAGGTTAAATTTATTAACGTCATATCTGGTGAAGGGGAAGAATTACAAGAAGGTGACGAAAAAGGCTTTATTTCTAGAGAATTAATCAAAAAATATTCTGTTGAAAGCGATCCTACTAATGCCAAGACCAGCTATTTCGTTTGTGGACCTTTAGTTATGTATCAGTTTGTTGAAAAGGAATTGAAAGCCTTAAATGTTCCTTTAAGAAGAATCAGAATGGAAGTATTCGGCGCACCTAGAGATATTAGTCAAGCTGAAGGTTACCCCAAAGAAAATATCAATAAAGTCTTTAAGTTAACTGTAAGAAGAGGTATCGATGAAGTAGTAATCGATGCGAAAGCTTGTGAGCCTTTAGCTGTCGCTTTAGAAAGAGCTGGAATCAAAAATAGAACTAGATGTAGATCTGGTGAATGTGGTTTCTGCCGTTCTAAAGTTGTATCTGGAGAATTCTTCGTACCTAAAGTTGGAGATGGAAGAAGAGCTGCGGATAAGAGATTCAATTACGTCCACGCTTGTTCGACCTATCCTCTCTCTGATATAGTTTTGGAAATTCCTATTCTATAAACATAAAAAGGAAGCTTAGGCTTCCTTTTTTGTTGCATGAAACTATACAACAATCGAATTTTATTGCATAATTAAAGAAAGCAAATCTTTAATATGAGTGAAAAATTTTATAAAGACCACGTAGTGTATCAAATCTACCCTCGTTCTTTTTGTGATTCGAATTCTGATGGTATAGGTGATTTACAAGGTATCATCTCTAAATTGGATTATTTAAAAGATTTAGGAGTGGATATTCTATGGCTTTCTCCTATCTATCCTTCACCTAATTTCGATTATGGTTATGATATTTCCGATTATATGGATATCAACCCTGAATACGGCACCATGAAGGACTTCGACCAATTGATTGAACAAGCCAATAAAAGGGAAATGAAGATTGTCATGGATCTAGTTGTTAATCACACTTCTTCTGAGCATAGATGGTTTAAAGAATCTCAAAATAAAGGTAGCCCTTATCACGATTATTACATTTATAAAAAAGGCAAGAAAAACAATAAAAAACCTCCTAATAACTGGACTTCTAACTTCATGGGAGAAGCGTGGACTTACGTTGATAAATGCGATGAATGGTATTTACATTTATTCGCTCCTGAACAAGTAGATTTGAATTGGAAAAACGAGGCGGTTTACCAAGAAGTTAAAAAAATATTAGAATTTTGGTATTCGAAAGGGGTTTACGGCTTTAGATGCGATGTTATAAACCAAATCTATAAGACTTCTTTAGAAGATGGCAAGGGTAATTCATTAAATAGATTAAAAGGTGGAGAGCATTATATATCTCAAGAAGGCTGTCACAAGATTTTAAATAGATTTCACAATGAAGTATTTTCTAAGCAAAAAGATACTATGGTTGTGGGAGAAACTGTTTCTATTACTATTGATCAAGCTAAAAGATTTACTTCTGGTGATGAAATAGATATGGTATTTTCTTTTGAACATGAAGATGCTCCTACTTATAAATTATTACCTTTAGTCTTTAAGAGATTTAATCCCGAAAGATTTAAACAAATCATGATTAAATGGCAAAAGAACATCGATTGGAATGCTAATTATTTTGAAAATCATGATCAACTTCGTTCTATTGATCACTACGGTTCGAGAAAATATCATAAAGAATCTGGTAAAGCTCTAGGGATGCTTCTTTTAACTTTAAGAGGAACACCTTTTATATTCCAAGGGGAAGAAATTGGTCAATTAGATTACGATGCATACGACGAAAAGAACGTCAAAGATATCGTTCCTATCAACATCAAAAAAATCATCTCTAAAATTCCTTTACCTAAGAAGATGAAAAATAACTTTCTATTCCATTATGATCGCGATAACGCTCGCGCTCCTTTCCAATGGGACAAATCTATCTACGCTGGTTTTTCCTCTGTAGAGCCTTGGAATAAAGTTACTGAGACTAGTGCGCATATTAATTACGAACTTCAAAAGAACGATCCTGATTCTATATTTAATTTCTACAGAGATTTGTTAGCTTATAGAAAAAAGAACAAGGCTCTTTCTATTGGAAGTATAGAATTTGATCCTAAAGCTCCTAAAGGAGTATTTGTTTATTATAGAACTTTAAATAAAGATAAATTTAAAGTCATTATTAATTTGAATAAGAAAGAAGTTAAATATATCAATTTAGATATTGGTGAAGAAATATTAAAATCTAGATCTGATATGAAAGTAGGATATCTACTTCCTTACGAAGCTGTTTTAATTAAATTATAAATATAAAAGAATCCCAGTTTTAAACGTTAATTATAAATTTTTTTGATTTGGAAAATTTCAATTATTTTTTAGCACTCAACACTTGAAAGTGCTAAAAAGAAGACTATAATATATTTTGAAAGAGGTAAATATATGAAAGAAATAAAAGAATTCCAAACTGAATCTAAACAATTGTTAAATTTAATGATTAACTCTATCTATTCTAATAAAGAGATTTTTTTAAGAGAGTTAATTTCTAACGCGTCAGATGCTATAGATAAATATAAATTCTTAGCTTTTAAATCCGAAGGTAAATATCCTCAAAAAGATTATCAAATTGAACTGGAATTATCTAAGAAAGAGAAGTGCATATCTATTAGAGATAATGGTATAGGTATGAATAAAGAAGCTATTGAGAAGAACCTTGGTACAATCGCTTCTTCTGGTACAAAAGAATTTTTAGAAAAATACAAAGATTTTAAGGATAAGAAAGACATCGATTTAATCGGTCAATTTGGCGTGGGCTTCTATTCCGCCTTTATGGTTGGTAAGAAAATAGAAGTTTATACTAAAACTGTCGATGACAAAGAATATCTATTTACTTCTGATGGGGTAGATTCTTATTCTATTGAAGAAATTGATAAACCTGATTTAGGCGAAAGTGGAACTTTAATTAAGATATATTTAAAAGATGATGAAGAGGAAGAAAAATACTCTGAATATTTAGAAGAATACAAAATTAAATCTCTTGTTAAGAGATATTCCGATTTCATCAGATATCCTATAAAGATGGAAGTTACTTCCTACAAACCTAAATTAGATAAAGATGGCAAAGAAATTAAGGGTGAGAGTCAAGAAGTTAAAGAAATTCAAACTTTAAATTCCATGATTCCTATTTGGAAGAAGGCTAAAAAAGACGTTACTGATGAGGATTTAAATAACTTCTATAAATCTAGATTTAACGATTATGAAGATCCTCTAATATCTCTTTTCATTAAAGCTGAAGGGGCTATTGAATATAACTCTTTAGTCTTTATTCCTTCTCACGTACCTTATAATTTGTATTCAGCTAATTACGAAAAAGGATTGGCTTTATATGCTAAAGGAATCTTCATTGAGGAGAGGAATAAAGAATTAATACCTGACTTTTTGAAATTTACTAGAGGTCTAGTAGATTCGGAAGATATTCCTTTGAATATTTCTAGAGAGATGATTCAAAAGGCTCCTGTCTTAGATAAGATCGCTAACAATATTGAAAAGAAAATTGTGGATAAATTGAAGGAAATCAAGAAAGATGATTACGATAAATATCTCAAATTCTTCAAAGTCTACGGTGATTTTATCAAGTATGGTATCTATTCTTCATACGGCATCAAGAAAGATGAATTAGAAGATTTGTTAGTCTTCAATTCCTTGACTAGCGAGAAGGAAATATCTTTAGAAGATTACGTTTCTTCATTGAAAGAAGGAAATAAAGTTATATACTACGCTACTTCAGATAACTTAGATTCTATTAAACTTTTGCCCCAATTAGAAAAATATAGAAAAGATAATACTAATGTCTTATTCTTAGTAAATTCTATCGATGAATTCTGCATTCAAATGATGCAAAAATATAAAGACTATGAATTTAAGAATATCGCTAGTGAGTCTCAAGATGACTTATCTAAGGAAGAAAAGGAAAAGTTAGATGATTTATCTACAACTTACAGAAGATTCTTAGATAATGTCAAAGAAAGCTTAAGCGGCAAAGTTGACGATGTAGTCTTCTCATCTAAATTAGTAGATTCTCCAGTTTGTTTAACTACTAAAGATGGTCTTTCCTTAAATATGGAACACGTATTAAATGAAGAAAACCCTGATAAGGAAGGAGAAAAAGTCAAAGCCAGCAAGATTTTAGAAATTAATCCAAACCATGAATTGTTCACTAAGATTAAAGATAATGGCGATGATGAATATGTTAAAAAGGTCGGTAAATTGCTCTACCAAGAAGCCTTGTTATTAGAAGGATATGAAGTAGAAAATAAAAGTGAGTTCGTCAAGACTTTAAACGAGTTGTTGATTAAGTAAAAAAATAGGATGGATTTTCCATCTTATTTTATTTTTAATTTCAAATTTAAGTATTTTTAACTTTCTTTTTTTTAGAATTATTTGGTAGAGAAGAGAAGCGGTACTTCAAGAATAATTTAAAAAGAGTTTGTGTAGCTTTATAAGCTGCCTTGCGATTGCTTTTTGGAACTGATTTATACAAGTTAGCAAGAGTACGCATTTGCTCAGTTATTGTATTTCCTAAATCATTGATAGCTTTGATACCAGACTTATCTAACAATTCGAAAATTTGATGAATTATGGTCTCGGCTTCTTCTTCGCTTACTGAATTGATCCAAGTATTGAACGCTAAGGAGAAAGCAATGGAGTTTTTTGACAAAGAATCGGCTTTTATAAAGGAATTTTGATGACAATGCCAAGTGAATAAAGAGTGCTGAGAAACTCCGTTAGAAGTATCAGCAACAACTACTTTATAATCAGAAAAGTCATTTAGCATTACACCTATAACATCATCGACAGGGATTAGTTTTAAGTACTTAGATTTAATGTTTTTAAATCCTTCTTGTTGATATAGGGGAACCTTTCTTCCCGGACCATCAAAGGAAATGATTTTAGATATTCTATTTTGAATATCCTTATTAGCATAAGTCGAAGCGTATGAAGCTAGTTCCCCACCTTTAGAATGACCTACAACGTAGATTTTTTTACCTTCAGGAATTATTGAAATAAATTTTATTAAATCTTCCACAGCGAAAGATTCAGATTCAATTGAACCTATAAGCATTAATATGTCTTCTTCCCAGCCGTAGATAACGGGGGAAGTGCCTCTATAAGAAATAACGTAATTATCTTCATCTAGTTTAAATAGGAACACCCCATATTGAATATAAGATTTAGGTATTTCTTCTATTCTATAATTTAAAATTTTAGTTTTCTTAAAGCGCTTAGATTTAAAGAAAGCTTTAGAAGTATTGAAAGCTTCTTTAGGAGAGATAGTAAGATTAGCCATCTTTTTAATGTATTTACCATTCTCTTTAGCAAAATCATCAAAAGAAGAATCAATATTCAATTTTGATTCTTCCGAATAGCAAAGTTGAAATTCTAAATATGAAGCGAAAGCAAAAAAGCCGAGATCTACCTCGTTTATAGGTTTATTTTTGATTGACTCGTGACCGTATTTTTCTATATAACCTTGTAAATCCATATATATAAAAACTAATAAATCGATAAGTTAAAGTCAACTCTATAAAAAGAAATATTAATAAAAAATCTGCGAATTTAATCGCAGAATATTTATTAATTATCTTCTTTTATCTTCAATTCGACTGTTTTGTCATTCAAATAAGAATCTTCGACTTCGTCGTAGTGATCTTCCATAAATTCTACTTTCTTTTTATATTCGGTAGCAGAGATGTAATCGTAATAAGCGTAGTTTTCATCGATAGATGAACACTTTTCAATAAAGGAGGTATAAAGTTGTTGAAGTCTCTTTTCATCAATTTTTTCGACTGAACTTCTATTAGGATAAATAGGGTTAGATAAATAGATAACTACCTTAGGAATTCTGTGATTTTTAAATGGACCTTTAGGTTTTCTAAAAGTGGTACAAGCGAAGACGACAGGTTTATTGAAAGTACGAGGATATTTAAATGAACCTTCTCTAACTGGTCTTTGTTTAGTGTAATATGGCCAAATAGTTCCTTCAGGGCAGATGACTATAACTCTATTTTGATTTAGACGTGTTTTTAAAGCTTTCAAGAAGTTTTTCGCAGTTTTGATATTAGAGGGGAGAGGAATTGCTCCTAGAGCAATAACTATTTCTCCTAAGACTTTGTTTTTAGTAATAGTGTCAGTTTGAGAGACTATATAAGCTTTTCTAGGAAAAGTCGTAAAGACTTGATGATTCCAAGCGTCAGCCAACAAGGTGTGGTTAGAATAAATAAAATAACCAGTATTCTTAAGTTCTTTTTTAATAGTTTTCTTATTGACTATTTTAGTTCTATAAATAATTTTAGAAAATAACCATAAAATAGGGACAGCGAGTAAATAATAAAAGCACCATGATAAAAACCTAACGATTAAGTTAGTTTTGATGAACTTGAAATCGTTAGGTAAAGGTTTTTCAGAATCTATTTGAATATTTGCAAAATCTTGTGTTTTGTCTTCAGAATATATAAATGTTTTTCTCTTCATACACTAAAATATTAGCATTTTAGTCTTATTTTTTAAACATCTTTGAAACAGCTACCACCGATGAATTCTCTCATTAAAGAGTTGTTAGGGACTACAGATTCATCAATATCGGAGAAATATTTCAAGAACAACATCAATCTTCTACAAGTGACGTAAGTATCAGAATTTTTTTCAATCTTAGCTAAAAGAGGATATGCGTATTTCTTCATGACACATAGTTCATAAGGAAGCAGGGAATTAAAAACATAATCGGCTTGCTCTTGAGTGGAATAAATCCAGTTGAATTCACCTCTTCTAACAGAAGGCCACATTTTGATGGTGTCTTCAGCAGAAGAACCTCTAAATTTAGAGTCTCTGACAATTCTTCTTAGCAATCTAATATCTGTCACAGAAATAGGTGAGTGATTATCGATGTTGATTTGAGCTTGAGGAGCAATGAAAATCTTAAATTTGTTAGAGGAGTTGATAGATGAAGTCATAACTTCATTTAAAGCGTGAATACCTTCAACAATTAAAGGCTCGCCCGGTTTAAGTTGAAGTTTACGTCCTTCCTCTCTTTTACCTAGGGAAAAATTAAATTTAGGTAAAGTAACTTCTTGACCATCCGCTAATTTTGCCATTTGCTCGTTGAACAATTTAACATCGATAGCATCAATAGTCTCTAAATCGTAACTTCCATCAGGAAGGGGAGTCATATCTTTCTTTTCTTTGTAATAATCATCGCAAGAAATACGAATAGGATTTAGTCCTTTGCTCAATAATTCTAATCTAAGTCTATTTGCAAAGGTAGTTTTACCTGAAGAAGAAGGGCCAGCGATACAAATTAATTTTATAGGAGATTGGGAGGATATGATTTGATTACCTAATTCCGATAATTGGTTGGAGATATGTGATTCGCACATCATAACAAAGTCTACGTTACCGTAGTTGTTAGCATAGTCATTAATTTGAGGAATAGTAGAAAGATTAACTTTTCTCGCCCAAACTTTTGTAGCTTCCAAAGTTCTTGCGTAGACAGTTTCAGGCTCAAAAGGAGGAATTTGCCCTTCGAAATCGTGACGAGGATATTGAACTAAGAAGCCAGGTGTAAACCAAATTAAATTGAATTGTTTAATATATCCAGAAGAAGGGACCATGTAAGAATAGAAATAATCGAAATAGTCATCGCATTCATATAAGTGGACAGGTTCTTCATTTCTATATCGTAAAATGTCTAACTTATCCTTCATATCAAGTTTTACATAATATTCTTTTGCTTTAGAGATGGTTAAACTATGTCTCTTGATAGGCAAATCAGCTTGGATAATTCTATTTAATTCTAAAGAGATTTGTCTAAGCTCATTTTGATTGATAGCTTGATTGGGATCCAAAGGAGTTACATATAATGAACGGGAAATAGAGTGATTAACCTTAATCTTTAATCCAGGGTGAACATTATGTATAGCTTTGCAAAGCAAATACATTAAAGAATTGCGGTAAATCAACATTGCTTCGGAATCCCCATTAAGAGGGAATAATTCAATTTTACAAGGCTTATTAACTGTGTAAGCAAGTTCTCTAAGTCTTCCATCGACTTCAGCGCGGAAGAAGTGATATTTATATTCAGCAGGTATTAAAGATTCAATAGTAGCAGGAATATTTTCCTTGTAGTCGATTATCAACGTTTTAACATTACTCATATATTTATACCTTTCTATATCTACCTCTAAAAAATAGAGGTGCATAAAAGAATATAATAGATTAATTAATCGTTTTCAAGATAAAAATGTAAGCGCTTAATCTAGTTGTATTTTGGACATAATATGCTCAACTAATTTTTCGGTAATATTGACTTTTGAAACAGCTTCTATTTCATTAAAAAAGGCGTTGGAATTTACTTCAGAAAGGATAGGAGTATTATTTTCTCCTAGAAGAATATCTATACCAGCGTAATCTAAATCTAGAATCCTAGAAATCTTTTCCGCAGTTTCGATAAAAGAAGAAGGGGGAGGGGTTAGAATTCCTTCACCTCCTAAAGCGATATTCGAACGGAAATCATTTTTGTTAACTCTAAGCATATAGGCTTGAACTTTGTGATTAATAGTAATGATTCTATAATCCTTACCTCGGGAAGAAGAAATAAATTCTTGGTAGAAGTGAGGTTGAAGCTTCAATTTATCATAGGTTTTCTCTAATTCTTTTCTATTACTAATTAGAAAAACTTGCAAACCTAAAGAACCGTAATTGCATTTGCAAATTAAAGGAAAAGATAATTCTTTTTCTATATTATCTAGATATTCTTTATTTTTAGAAGTTTCATATTCATTTTCTCTATAACAAATACGGGAGGGAATAGTTTTAGGAGTTTTAATTCCACTTCCTATTAATTCCATATAGGTTTTCATCTTGTCGTTACATTTAATTAAAGCAGAAGCGGAATTAAATAGAGGAATTTTATTTTCAATTAGCCTAGCTACTATTTCATCCTTATCCAAATAGATGCAAAAGGCATAACCATCTATAGAAGGAATAGAAACTTTACCATCTTTTAAGACAATATTTAGTTGAGTAGATTTTAAAACGTCAAGTCCGATTGAAAATTTGCTAAATTCTTCTTTAAATCTATCTACTTTATATTTATTTTGATTTAAATCTCGATATGAATTTAAAACTATTAAACCTTTTTTCATTCTTAGTAAAGTATATCATAGTAAATTAAACTTTTATCTTGAAACTAAATAGAAAAAAATGTAGATTAAATAAGCATGGGGCTGTAGCTCACCTGGGAGAGCGCCTGCTTTGCAAGCAGGAGGTAG
>AUXO015273166.1_pt1 | contig 14171 bp, 13 predicted proteins | sample 768731 | NCBI WGS metagenome assembly AUXO01 (sample SAMN02715735, study PRJNA202380) | gut metagenome | biome: sheep rumen | host: Ovis aries | place: New Zealand: Palmerston North | reverse complement strand
ATTGGTTTCCAGGGCACAAAGAACACAGTACAAGGTACAACCAATGCAGTACGTGGTGCACAAGGTCCACGTGGTGCACAAGGCCCAAGTGGTTACCAAGGTGAAGTTGGATTCCAAGGTACAGTAGGTGTAATAGGTGGCACTGGTTCTGAAGGTGGTACTACTACTTATTGGATTGATGGTGCTAAGTTGTTAACAGACACAACACACTTGTTTACAGCTTCTACTAACAGCACAGTGTCAGGTGATACTGTAACCAATCTGACTCCTGCTAACAATGATGGTGAGTTTGATTATAAAATTACTGATGGTGCTAGAATTACAATTGTAGATACTACAGGATTGTTAAATACATCTATAGGTGTTCGTTTTTATGTTGGAGGTACTATACATTATCTCAAAATGAAGACTGAAGCATATGATAGTGGTCATGGTTATGATTTAAGCCCTGCCATGTTATATGACACCAACACAGCTGACTTCACAATGAGTGTAACACAATGGGTATATGTTGATAATAATGTAAGTGGAAATGGGTTTGTATATGTTGGTGGAACATACAATAAGTCGTTATACAAACCTGCTGATGTTGATACTATTCCTGGTAGTGATAATTATAGAAAAACAGTATTTGATAGCACAGGAAATATGTTTGAAACTTATTGGCAAGATGGTAATAAAAATGACCACTATTATCGTGATGTTGCTGGTACCGTAACACCTTGGATGACTTTCGTTGATAATAGTGCTAACCATGATGGTTCAGATTTCATGGATGCAGCTCAAGCTAGTATGCTTTCTCAATTAACATGTGCTGGATGGGTTACTACTGAATATAACCCAGCAGGAGAATATGCTTTCCTACCAGTATTTACAGTAAGGACAGTAATTGGTTCAATTCCATTTATTGCATTACCAAAGAATGTTGTCGAAGATTGGGGTAAAGAAATTGTCCTCAGTGAAAAACCTGTAGAACCTGGTGAACCTAAAGAATAAAAATTTCTTTTTGTAACAATTAATATAAAAAAGAGCCTTAGTATTAGGCTCTTTTTATTTTTTTGTATTTTTGATTGTTTTGTTGCATATTATTATATATAATATTTAAAATAATCTAAATATATGTTTAATAACTTTGTGAGACATTGTTTGACCAGGGGGTCAATTATCAGGCCGTTGACATTTCCTTTAAGGGATAAGGAATATGTTGGTACATGCAATCCGTCTATTTTCTTTGATGGTGACAGATTAAGATTAATTATCAGAAGGGTAAATTATGCATTATGGAATTGTGACAATCAATATAAATTCGCAACGCAATATGGCCCTTTGTGGTATATCACTGGGGATGCTGAGCATCATTTAAAAACCATTAATTATTTATGTGATATTGATTATAATGGTAAATTAAATTATAAATTAATTAATACAACAAAATTTGATAAAGAACCTTTATGGGAGTTTGTTGGTTTGGAAGATGCTCGTCTTGTTAGATGGGATGGTAAATTATATGGTACAGGTGTGAGAAGGGATACAACCACCAACGGGCAGGGTAGAATGGAGTTATCTGAACTTGATGAGGAAGGAAATGAAATTAGCAGGGTTAGGATTAAGGCACCAGGAAACAATGACAGTTATTGTGAAAAGAATTGGATGGCGATTCTTGATATGCCTTATCATTATGTTAAATGGTGTAATCCAGTTGAAGTTGTGAAAGTAAATCCTGAGACTGGTGATTGTGAAACGGTTGTGTTGAAAGAACAGCCACAGGATTTGGAATATTATAATACCAATGACATGAGCATCAGAGGTAGTTCACAGGTAATTCCTTGGGGTGAGTACAGGATTGCTTTGACGCACATGTGTGAATTGTGGATTAACGAAAAGAAACAGAAATGCGGAACTGGATATTTTGAACAATTTATTGTGTGGGATAAAGATTGGAATATTGTGAAATTGTCAGAACCATTTAATTTTGCTGGTTTTGGGATTGAATTTACCAACGGATTGGCTTATAAAGACGGTAATTTTTACATACCTTTTGCTTTGCAGGACAACTTCACGTTCATGGTGACTGTAAGTGAAGACATTATCAGGGATTTCATTTTTAATAATGATAAGACTCCTGGTGATTATATTTTAACCAACGGTAATTTATTAAATTTCTTTAATGACCCATATAACAGTTACAATTGCATGAGAATGGGTAATGAATACTTTAATAGAGAGGATTATGCTCCAGCAATGGTATTGTATGAAAGGGCGTGTGAATATAACACATTTAAAACCCAGGATGAGTTATATGATTGCATGTACATGTGTGGTAAAACAATTGCCAACATGGGAAAGAGTGATGATGCTGAGATTTTGTTGTGGAATAAAATGATTAATTTAAATCCAAACAGGTCAGAAGGTTATTTAATGGCTTCAAGGTATTACTTATGGAGGAACAGATTTTCTGAGGCTTATACATTTGCAAAACTCGCATATGAAAATAATAACTTTAGTATGAGTTTACAAGAAGAGATTAAGGGTCTTGAACTTGGTGAATTTGATGGTGACATGCAATACTTATGGTCATTATATTACACTGAAAATTATTTGGATTGTTTACCAATGGCTGACAAATTAAAATCAAAATATCAATTAACAGGTAATCAATCGAACGAATTATACAATTTTATTAACAAGGTTAAAAATAACGAAAAGAACAAAGAAAGAATTTTGTAATGAACAGTTTAGTCAGATTTATTGAGGAACATGGCGGTAAAGAGTACAGTTTTATGTATTCACCAAGGTTGTTAAAAGGTAAATGCAGCACAAGTAATACCAGTTGTGTTTGGTTTAGGGATGAACTGATTGTTAATTCGAGAATCATTGAATATATAAAATTATTCCAAAACAAAGATGTTAAAGCACTAACATCTGAGAATAACGCTCAGACATATTTTTATACAACAAGTGGGTTTGATTCAAGAAATGTTATGTGCAAATATTCAAACGGAAATTTGTATAATGTAATCGAATCAATATATCCAGACAGTTCATATTGGGATTGTTATTATAGAGGTTTAGAAGATGGAAGATTAGTTGTTTGGAATGATAAACTATACATATATGGAACCAGATGGGATAGGGTTGAAAATTTAGGGTGTATATGTGTATATGAACTTAATGATAATATGCAGCCAGTTAATGAAATTATAATTAAGCCACAAAATAGTGGTGGTTGTGAAAAAAATTGGGGAGCAATTGAGGATAAACCATTTACTTTTATGTATATGAATAATCCGAATACCATTGTACAAATAAACGAACAAGGAAATTGTTGGTTGGTAAAGCAGAATGAAAAAGATGAAAAAATTAGCAAACCAATTAAAGGTAGCACTCAGGTTGTCAGATTTGATGAAAACACATATGTTTCAATGGTACATACAAATGATTGGTATGAAAAAGATGGGTATAATTATTCCGATTATTTAACCGCTTTTGTATTTTATGACAATGATTTTAATATGATTAAAATGAGTGATTGGTTTGTATTTAAATCACCAATGTGCGAGTTTACTTGTGGGCTTGCTGTACATGGTGATGATGTTTACATTACATACAGCCAATTGGATTGTACATCACACTTATTAATTACAAATAAAGAAACTATTAATAATTTTACTGATTTGCATTGTGATTTAAAAAATACATATAGTTTTATTGATTATTATGTTTTAGCAAAACAAAATGAAGATAATAAACAATACAACACAGCTTTTGCTTTATATAATTATGCAGCCATGCTTTTTGACAATAATCCAGTATTTGATGAAATGAAACAAGAGTGTTTGATTAAAATGTTCTGTGGTGTTGTTAGACAAGCTAATACATTTAGAAGGAAAGGTTACTATCCAGAAATTATTGAATGTCTTAATGAATATATAAATCAATATCCTGATTGCTGTGAATTTTATTATTTAGCTGCATTTATGTGTAAAGTGATGCAAAATTTTGATGAAATGAACAGATACAAACAATTGGGTGATGAACGTAAATTAAATATTCACAAATACTTTTTCAAATATTTCAATCCGAATTATTTATAATTTTTTTTAATTTCTTACTATTTATTAATATAATAATAGAATAAATACATTTAATAACTATGAAATTAGATACAAGAAATCCATTCGCCGCATGGGGCTTTGAACAGGAAGTGTACGGTGTTCAGGCCGACGAAGAAGCAGGAATTGTTAAATTGGAAGAAAAAGGTTTCATCAATGAAACCGTTGTTGACGATGCTTATAACACAGTAGCCGAACCAATGGATGCTGAAGATTACAGCGAACAGCACAGTGACCAGGATTCATTCTTTACCAATAACGAAAATATGCTTCCAACCGAATTGGATACCAAAGCATATGGTGAAAGACAGGATTTGCAGCGTGAATATCCTGCAGGTGAGTCTTTGAACTATTATGGTAATGAAGCAGACGACCTTAAACTTTATGGTGACCCAGAGGAAGGTGACAATGACGATGAGGAACCAACCCCAGAGCCAGAACCTGAACCAACTCCTGAACCTGAACCAGAACCTGAGCCAGAACCAACCCCTGAACCAAATCCAGGTGAATAATTTAATTAAAAAGGAGATATAAGAATATGAAATTAGATACAAGAAATCCATTCGCTGCATGGGGCTTTGAACAGGAAGTGTACGGTGTCCAGGCCGACGAAGAAGCAGGAATTGTTAAATTGGAAGAAAACGGTTTCATTAATGAAACAGTCATTGATGAGGCTTATAATAAAGTTGCTGAACCAATGAGTGCCGAAGACTACAGTGAGCAACACACTGACCAGATGTCATTCTTCACCAATAACGAAAATATGTTACCAAACGCTTTGGAAACCAAGGCTTATGGTGAAAGACAGGATTTGCAGCGTGAATATCCTGCAGGTGAGTCTTTGAACTATTATGGTAATGAAGCAGACGACCTTAAACTTTATGGTGACCCAGAGGAAGGTCCAGTAATCCCATCAGATTATGAGGAAGTTGACAATCCAGAGGATATCCCAACTGAGGATACTGAGGAAGTAAAAGTTGCCCTTGTAGGTGACGATACTGCAAACGCCATGACTGGTGACAATTATTATAAAGAACTTATGGTTGCTAAAGCCAATGTTTCAAACTCAGTTAAATACAATGCTGTTGACAAACTCACTGTTGATACCATTACAGTATCAGGCGACAAAGGTTCAAGCAACGGTAAGATTATCTATACCGCTCCAGTTGTTGATATTAAGAACGTCACTGTTGACAAAGAAACCGAAACCACTGTTTACAACATGTTTGAGGGTGCACAGTCAACCAATGAGAACTATGATGGTCTTCACGAGCTCAATGCCAGCAAGATTAACATTGACAATCCAGGTTTGACACACAACGTAATCAATGTTTACACACCAGCTGATGACGCTGTTATTACAATCAAAGATTCAAAATTCAATTTGAATGCTAATAACTCAAATGTTATCAGACTTGCCAACTATCTTAACGCAAAGAACGTTGTAGTAAACTTTGAGAATGTTGAATGGACGTATGAAGAGGGTACTCCAGAAGGTGCAGATTGGGGTTATGCTGGTCTTGCAATTTATCAACCATCAAGCACCGACCACGCTCTTAATGGTGATTACACCGAGATTTCAACTTGGACAATCAATATTAAGAATTGCAAATACAACGGTGTTAAAGTTACAGCCAACAACATGGGTGAGCACAACCAAGTTGTCTACGCCTATGGTGTTAACAAACAGAACACTGTTATCGACCCAACCACTATTGGTATCACACTTAACTTTGCATAAAGTTAATTAAACATATAAAGAAGAAGGCTCCTAAATAAGGAGCCTTTTTAATTTTAAGTTTGTATACACAATACATCGTTTTCATTTACCCAGAAATCACAACCTGGATTTGGTATTTCTTTTTTTAAAGTTTCAACAATTTCTTGTGTAAAAGTCAAATCAGTCTTTTGTTTGTGCCAAGTATAACTTTCACTGTTAAACTGATTCCAAATAAAACTTTCACAGGTTGTGTTATCAATGTATATTGGTAAATTTTTACTTATATATTTTAATTTAAATATTGCATCCTCACATAAGACATCGGTGAATAAGTTTTGTTTCACCAATTCTGTCTTATAGATGCTTGAACTAAAATGCACATCTTGTGCGTTGGCGTATAAACAATCAACAAATGTATATACCTCATTAAAATGATAATTTCTTGTTGAATATACATAGTTATCGTTTTCATCAATAGTACACGTTTTATGACCGTTTGAATACATGTTATATTCAGGGTGTTCATCTAAGAATGTACAACCCCTGTCAATAAACCCAGCACATAATTCATCATCAGCGTCTAGAAAGCCAATATATTCTGTGTCAGCAATTTTAATACCAACATTCCTAGCATTTACTGGGTTTTTGTTTCCATGGTGTTTTATTTTATAATACTCAAATATATCTGGATAACGTATGTTATAATCTTCTGCAATTCCAGAACTGCCATCAGTAGAATCATCATCAACAATTATACATTTGAATGGGTATGTTCCATGATTGTTTAACACGCCATTAAGTGTCTCATTAACACAGAAAACTTTGTTATAAAGTGGTATAATTAATGTAAATCCTTTTTCCATATTATTTTATGTACATTATATAACCATTATCTTTTTTCTCAAGGCCATATTCAAAACCAGGTATTTCATCTTCCAGTGTTTTGAATATTTTTTCGGATAAGTTTTCATTATCTTTTTGCACCTCCCAAGTACCATAACTTTCACTGTTTTGTTCATTGTATATCATGCTTTCACAAGTGGTGTTGTCAATGTATATTGGTTGGTTATAATAGAAATATTTAAATTTAAATGCAAATCCTTCATGATAGACATCAGTGAATGGGTGTTGTTTTACTAATTCTGTTTTATATATGTGAGCACAGAATGTTATACCAAAGTTATTACCTGTTAATGATGTTGGGAAATCCAAAGGACCGTTTGTTTGATAATTACACCCCCAGGAATAATTTTCGCCCTTTTCATTAATTCTGTTATAAATAAACCCATTACCATAAGCGTTATATTCAGGGTGTTCATCTAAGAATGTACAACCTCTGTCAATAAACCCAGCACATAATTCATCATCAGCGTCTAGGAAACCAACATACTCTGTGTCAACGAGTTTTAATGCAAAATTTTTGGCAAATACCGATGTCTTATTTCCTTTATGTTTCTTTTTAATATACATAAAAACATCAGGATATTTCACATCATATTCTTCAGCAATTACAGAACTACCGTCAGTGGAATCATCATCAACAATTATACACTTAAACGGATAAGTTCCATGGTTGTTAAGTACACTGTCAAGTGTTTTCCTAAGGCAGAACACTTTATTATAAAGTGGCATTATTAATGTAAAACCTTTATTCATTTAACAATTTATCAATTAATTTAGTTTTAGTTTGTTTTGTCGGTTGCGTAATAATTTTCTTGTTGTCGTTCTTATGTACCGATTCAATCTTGGTTGCATTATTCAATCTGAATTTAGATATTTCAGCATTGTGTATTGGTTTTAATGGTTCCTTATTATACAATTTACACACCATTGATTCAATGTAATTAAACTCAGTCAATTCATCACTGTCATTATCCAATACTTTTACAGGAGGAAATTCCTTTTCTGAAACATAACATAATTTATGTTTTGCTCTGGTAATTGCAACATAAATTAAATTTCTTTCCTGTTGTATTTCGGACCTTGTTTTAGCATATTTTTGTGGCATTATAGAACGGCAAATGATATGGACGTTGTTCGCCTCCAGACCCTTTGCTTTGTGGATTGTAGACAGGCAAATTCCAGTATCACTGTGACTGTACAATTTATTAATTTTATTGATTAATTCAGTTACTGTATTACATCCATTTGACAAAGTAACCAGAGATGAAATTGTATCGTATTTTGATTGTACGGATTGTGAGTTTATAGCATCGATAATATCAAGACCGTTTTCAACCAAACGATTACGTTCATTAACCATGTCGTTATACAACCTTGGGAATAAACCGTCAGATTCAAAACTTTTAGCTAATGTATCATTTACATTAAATCTATTTACACATGAAATTAATTTATTTTTATCATCATCACTACCCTTAATATAACAAGCCTTACCCATTCTAATTAATCTGGTATAAAGTTTGACTAAAGCAGCGTTTGTTCTTGATAACACCAAGTCATCATCTTTAATTTCAACGAGTTTAGTATCATGTTTAACCAAACCAAGACCAGCTTCTTCACGGGCGATAAAATCAGGTACAAAAGTATTAGCCTCTTTAACAATTGCCCTGTCACAACGATAAGACATAGGTAAGTTAAACACTTGGGTGTTTGGCATATTAATCATTGTATTAAAGGCTTGTTCAGATGCACCAGCAAATTGGTTAATTGATTGGAATTCATCACCACAAGAAACAAATCTGGTACCTCTTTTGAAACACCTGTTAAATAGTTTTACGTAAGCAACAGAATAATCCTGGGCTTCGTCATTGAAAATCCAGTCATACTTGAATTGTTTTGGTGGAATATCAAGTTCATAGGGTAACCAAACCAAATCAGTGAAATCTACTGTCTGTAGGTTATCCTTTCCCCATTTCAACATTTTAATAACAACATCAACTTCATCATTGGGAGTTGGTATTCCATATTCTTTGGCAACGTTTGTAATCTCACGTTTTGATTGAGCAAGATTCATTCTAGTGAATTCAAGAAGTTGAATAATGTTGTCACAATATTCGTCAATATCCTTTTTGTCTTTGATGATAGCTGTACTTAATTCAGTCAGATTATGCCTTAAAAATGTGTTATATTTGAACTCATCAACCATTGGTTGAGCGTTGATATGACTTGATAGAAGTGTGTAACCAAGACCGTGTACGGTTTTCACCGTACAATTGTCATAACCCACCAATTTCTTTTCAATTTCTTCCTTGACGGATTTATTGAAAGCCAAGAAAAGACATTTCTTTTTTGGTGGAACCAGTTTCATGGAAGCTATAAGCGTGGCCGTTTTACCGCTTCCAGCAAAAGCTCTGATAACAGCGTTACCAGAGCCATGCACAACAAAATCGAATATTTTTTCCTGATATACGGAAGGTATGTTACCTAATACTTCTTTATAATCCTGCATTACTTATTATCATTAAGTGACTGTAGTCTGTCAATTTCAGCAGCAATAAGAGCACCAGCTTTTGTAAGTTCACGGATACGGTCTTCTGGCGTTGGTTTGTACCAGTCAAGTGACCATCCCTCAGGCCACCCAACATAATCAAGTCGTTTTCCCCTGTATGGGTAGGCATAGCAAGCAGCAGCGTGGGCTAATTCGCCGTTAATGTGTTCATCGTCGTGTTCAGGGGTCCATCCTTCCACTTCTATTTGACGTTTTCTTTCGTCAGCAATTAATTCAACACCTGTTTTCATACTAATTTATTTAAGAATTTTACTCAAAAAATCGACGACATTTGGAATAAGTTTGTCAAGACTTCCTGTAAACTCAAAGGTTTCTGGCTTTTCCATATTTTCACTATCATATATAACACCCTTTACCTTTTCATTGTATTTACAATCTTCCTTTTTGCAATCACAGGCTTTATAAGGTTTCTGTGAGTGAAAATTACCTTTTTCGTCTACATACACAGGGTCTTTTTCCTTTTCACAGGTACAATTCTCTTTACAAGATTTGTCGTATTCATTGATAGCACCTCTTACCTGAGCAACCGCATTGAGAAGGTGGTCTAAATCATCCTCATCCGTAACACCGAAAAGATTAAGGATTTGTTTAACTTTATCATTCCATTTATCTTCCTTTGGCTGTGGGTATTTATCATCCATGTAGTTTTTAACAAGTGTGTTTACGTTATTATACATTTTACCACTTGGGGTATCAGTAAGCACATGCAAGTTACCCCACAAAAGGGTTAGAATAGAAATTGTTCTCAAATCAATGTTACAATCAACATCATTATCTTCCTTGTCGGTCAATGTGTTAATATAAGCTTCATCCATATCCAACAAATCAGCCAAGTCGCCGTTGGACATGCAATAGCGTTCTTTAATCTTATTAATTGATTCTCTAATTCCATCAACAAAAGGTTTGTTGAAATCTTTTGCATATTCATGCAAGGTTTTTGTAAAATTATTAGCCATTTTCTTTATAAATTAATTTAGTTATTTACAATTGGTTTATTTTCAAACTGTTCATTAGTTTGATTATGTTCTTCGGTTTCACTCATTGTATATTCAAGTTTCATTGATTTGAATAGATTGATAATTGAAACCTGTCCTTCGATACCCTCATATACAATTTCATCATTAAGTTTAAGTTTAAACTCACCTGTTTCATTATTATAATCAAGGTGAAGCCTATATTCAGTGAGATTATCTGACTTCATGAAGTCTTGTTTCATTTTTTCCAGTTCATCCAACGAAGTGTCTTCCTGTCTGATACAGTCATATTTCTTAATATATTGGTTAAATGCAATACCATTTGATTCAGCGTCACGGAAAAGAACATAGTCTTGTGGCATTACGTCTTTATACAGATATGTTCTACCAGCCTTAAAGACAATCTTTAAAGATTTCTTGTCATTATCAAAGAGTACGCTGTATATGATATTGCTGCTGTCATACCAGGTATGGTCTTCATTTTTTATGTATTTGTTATAAATTTTACTCATGTTACTATAACCAAATTTTAATTATTTTTGCCTTGTATTTTTATTGATTTCTATAATAACAATATACAACATTTTTTGGAATTAAACAAAAAAATATTTATATTATAGAATAATAATATTTTTAACATGACAGAGCCTATTCTATCTTACGAACTAAAAGCACTGATTAATAAAATAAAACAGGAATATATTAATGAGTTTCCCATCCAGGTGATTACTCCGAATTACCTTTTATTGGCAATTTTGGAAGAAAAATCGTGTGATGGGTATAATGTTATATCAAAATTAATGATGGATAGCACTATTGATGAATTCAAACAATATATTATTGATAGAATTATGATTGATGGAGCTAACAGCATTAAACAAAATGATAATCCAAGTTTTTCTGATATATACGATACATACGCTGAAGAGGTTATGAACAGCGGTGTCAGTCTTGTTACAAGCTCATTGATGTTTAATACAATTATAAAACATGATGATGAAATTATTAAAACATTAACCAGATTGGGTGTTACCCTTGACCAGATTAATGAAACCGTAATTGCATATAATACAACAACAAACAGTAACAATAAAGAAATTAAAGCAAATAAATGGAATAAGAAAAGGCCAAAAGAAGAACAGAATACACAGTTAACAACATTAACAGCTGAGAAATTGGATGAATTTCTTGGAAAAGTAAACAATTCACAATCAACGAGAGTAATACCAAACGAAAACAATATTGTTGAATCAAATTGTGAAAATTGGGTTAGGATTGCTTCAACTGGTGCTTATGATACCATTATTGGTGATGATGATATTATTAAGAAAATTTTTGATACTTTTGGTAAATATGAACGTAACACAGTAGCCATTGTTGGGCCAAGCGGTGTTGGAAAAACCACAATTGTACAATATTTGGCTAAGGTATTATATGAACAAAATTGTCCTAAAGTTTTCAAGGATAAATATTTAATGAAGTTCGCTGAAGTTATTTCTGGTGTTGTTATTAAAGAAATGGCTAAACTTGGTAAGTATATTGCGTTTATTGATAAAGCTGAGAATATGTTTATGAACAAGGAAAATGAGAATAACAGTTATATGTTTCTTACCGAATTGTTCAACGCCCAGAATATTTACACTATAATTACAATGACAGATAGCGCATATTCAAAATATGTGACATCGAAACCAGATTTTGCTAGATTGATTCATAAAATAGACATTACGGCTCCAGATGATGCTAAATTATATGATATTGTCAAGTCCAGGTCGATTATTTACGAAAACTATAATTCAGTTTCATTTGGTGACAATTCTATAAGAGAAGGTATAAGGTTGGCTAAGAGATTTATTACAAATGAACAATGCCCAGCATCTGCACTTAACATTCTTGATGCTGCAGGTTCATATGTGAAAATGAGAGAAGTAGAAGGACATACTATATTGGCATTAAGAAACAGACTTAAAGAAATTGAAGTTGAGAAAAATTCAATTCAAAACAGTTCCAGTGCTGAAGAATTTGACAGGAAGGATGAACTTATCAGGGAAGAAATTGAAATAAACAAACAGATTAATTTAATTGAAGCCAAACAGAATAAAAATCAAGTAAAAACACCTGTCACAACATCAGATGTTAAAGCAGCTGTGTCAGAAATGTTGAACCTTCCATTAAGTGAAATGGATGATGATGAAAAAGGTAAACTTAAGAGATTGTCTGACAATCTTCGTTCTGTGGTTATTGGTCAAGATGAAGCAATTGAAGATATTGCCCGCGCCGTAAAAAGACAAAGGGTTGGTTTACAAAATCCAGATAAACCAATTGTTATGTTGTTTGTTGGTACAACTGGTGTTGGTAAAAGTTTCTTAGCTAAGAGATTGGCACATGAAATGTTTGGCAGTGAAAAGAACATTGTGCGATTGGATATGTCTGAATATTCTGATAAGACAAGTGCTGCTAAGTTGTATGGTACAAGTCCTGGATATATTGGCTATGATGATGGCGGTGTATTGACTGAGGCAATTAAAAAGAATAACCATTGTGTATTATTACTTGATGAGATTGAAAAGGCTAATGACGAGGTATTTAATGTATTTCTTCAGGTATTTGATGAAGGTAGATTAAGTGATAATAAAGGAACCGTTGTTGACTTCAAAAATGTAATAATTATTATGACATCGAATGTTGGTGCAAAAGATGTTTCTGAAAAAAGAATACCGATTGGTTTCGGTAGTCATGATGAGGAAAGCCGTGATAAGGAAATCATCAAGAAAGCCATTAAATCCACATTCAAACCAGAATTTATCAACCGTATAGATAATATTTGTTATTTTAATAAATTGACAGACGATAATTTACGTCAAATTATTATCAATGAGGTTAATAATGTTAAAAAGAAGGTCGAAGAAATGGGGTTTGGAATGGATTATGAATTATGTAACGGCAGATTAATTGATTCAATATTCAACAAAGTTAAAGAGGAATCAGAATATGGCGCACGTCCAATCCTTAGGGAAATTCAATTACAATTGGAAGATAAACTGACTGATTATATTATCGATAACGAAATAAAACCTGGTTATATTTTCAGTTATAATGATATTTATAAAGTATGAGTAAAGTAGTATACATAACAGAGGAACAAGAACAAGAATTGGTTGATAAATATTTAACAGAAGCATTGATTGTTAATTCAGACCAAGTCAGTGACATTGTCAACTATCTGAACAATTTCTACCAGGCTGCAGTTGATTATGCTGGTGATGTTGGTGTTGACGGATTACCTTGCCAAACCTTGGCAATTAATTATGTTGTGAACGGTCAACCATTACAGAAATTAAAAAGAGAGGAATTGCTTGATGTAATTAATGATAAATTCAGACGTTTTATTAAAGACGACGCTTCAAGACTAGCCTATTATAACCAGATTATTGATGACTGGTTAAATAAGAGAGTTAAATTGACTGGCCAATTAAGTGTCAACGCAATCACTGATGATATGATTGAAAAATTTAAGAATCACAAAAAATCCAAAAAACAGGATAACAACGAGAAGAAAGATGATAATAAGAAAGAAAAAAAGGACTCAAATTAATGAGTCCAAGGATAATATGTAGACAAGTCACTATCACTACTGTTGGAATCGGTCTTCATAATCCCTAATTTCATAGCTTCTTGGAATCCTTCGATAAATGCATCTATTTTAGCTTTAGTGACCGCCACCGTGCTAAGCAGACCATTTGGACAAGGATATCTTTTTTCGGCCATTTTGTATATATCATTATATGTAAAACTTTCCATAGTTATTTCTTTTTGTTTTTTCTTGTCCGCATTAAAAGTTCCCCATATTGTTTGGGTGTCATTGATGGGGTTTTTGTTGGTTTCGACTCATA
>AUXO014566804.1_pt1 | contig 14171 bp, 12 predicted proteins | sample 768731 | NCBI WGS metagenome assembly AUXO01 (sample SAMN02715735, study PRJNA202380) | gut metagenome | biome: sheep rumen | host: Ovis aries | place: New Zealand: Palmerston North | reverse complement strand
CTTTGTCCAGGCATCCGCAAGATTCGTATGTCCATTACGTCCAAGGGGCGAGGCAAGTCTGGCGGCGCGCGCATCATCACGGCCAATGCTATCATTGCCGAGCGCGAAGGACGAATAGCCCTCCTCACCATTTATGATAAGGAGGATGCCTCTTCCGTCAAGTTGGACGTCATCAAGCAGATGGCCCGCGAACTTGGAGTTGATGTCTGACTTTCCTACAGCTCTCATATTCTACGCCAGTTCGGGATAAGAAAGCCGTATAAAAAGTTGGTAATCTGATATGTTTTTTGTACCTTTGTATCTGAAATCCAATTACTTATAAAGGCCTATAGGCCGTTCTTTCTTAACCTTTCAGCCTTCGGACGATGTACAGGCATTAGTTTCGTGGACTCTACGATGGTGCCAGGCCTTTGAACACCTTGTTGGCATATATACGAAGGTTGTGATACGGGTATCATGGTGGGATCCACAAATGTGATTTCCGTGCACCGCCCGAAAGAATGAACCAACTTTTTATACTACTTTCTTATTCCGAATTGGCGTATCATATGTTAGAAACGTGGCGTATAGTATGCATAGTGGTGAGAAACTGATGCAGGCAGAGCTTGCGAAAGTAGTGTATGTTTTCTTTATCGTACTCTGCTTAACCTAATAAAATACTTGGGGCGTCCTTGGTGGAGTGACAACATTAGTTTCGCTCCCAAATGTAGGCAAGATAGTATCCGTCAATCCTTGTATTTTAGCTTGCCTCTTCAAGAAGCCATATTTTACTACGACATGGGTTTTACAGTAGAATTGATTCATATCAGTTTCTTTAAAATCGCCAATAACCTCAATCTCTCCAAGGAAAGAGTTGTAAGGGGCTGCTTTCCCGTTGAAGAAATCCTTAAGCCAGACATTGTCATCTGCTGAACGCTTAATGATGGGGAGGTCATCATTTATGCCCTCTACACCTTCATATAACAATTTCCGTAGCACTGCTATTCGTGAATTCTCAACTGCATCCTTTTTGTTCGCTCCATATCCCTCAGAGAAGAATACGGCGGTTTTGCTGTCATTGTCAAAGTCAACCAATTCAACTTTTGACAAATAAACTTGTGCGTTTGCTGGGAGCAGGCCCGGCAAGCACACAAGCAAAATTATTATTCTACGATATGACATAGTAATAAATTACAACCCTCCAAGAACGTCCAACACACCACGTTTCTTAGCACGACTGACAACAATCATTGTCTTATCAGCAGTAAAGGCTTCATAGATTTCTTTTTCGCCATTCTTTACTTTGCAGAGAGTAAGTGTGGAACTGAGCACTTCGCTGGCTTTTACCTCGCCTATTTTTTTGACAATCTTCTCACCTGCCACCTCTGCTTCGGTAAAAACCTCGAATATCTGGCCTTCGGAAATACCTGCGTCGTATCCAAGCGTGATATATACTGTTTTTGCGCCCTTTTTGGCATCATACTTATCAAGGGCTTTTATAAATCCTGTTACTTTGAAGTAGGAGTCTACAAATCTCTTAATCATGTTATCCATTGTTTCAATGGCATTTTGTATGGATTCTGCTTCGGTAGTTCCATTATAGACAGTAACATCTGAGTATGTGCCAGTAACAGCTCCAGTTGCAGCATCAGTAACGGTCAACGTGAAGTTTACCTCGGCCCGATAGCTGGTCTTGTCATTTGCTGGTTTTGCCTTACATGTAACAGAATTTAACTTTCCTTCAAGTACATAGTCAACGCCCTTGCTCCTGAACGTTTTCAAACGCTCATTCTTTGCTGAAGGCAGGTCGCCAAACGTAGAAACCATCACTACCGTCAGGCGGTCTGTCGCCATAATGTCGGTTATCACCTCGTTTTGGAAATTCCTAAAGGTTTCGTTACTGCAGTTTGCATTATTGACAAAGTCTTCAATGCACAACACTTTTTTCTCATTTTGCGCAGATGCTGTGATGACCATCATCAGCATAACTGCAAATGTTAAAATCTTTTTCATCTTGTTTTTTTTGATTAGTTTTAAAAAGGGATATTATAAATCTTGTGCTAAACGTAAGCCAACTTTTGGGGAGGATTCTTCCTGCTTCATATAATTACGATGGCTGTTCCTCAACAGACTTGGCTCATCACTGAAAGCCCCCCCACGTACAACACGCAGGAATCCTCTTGTTGGTCCTGTGGGATTGACTTCTTCTGCTAACGTGTATCGTTTGATATAGTCCTGACACCATTCGGCAACGTTACCAGTCATGTCATATAGTCCAAGAGAAGAGGGGAATTTACTTCCGCATGGAATGGTACTAGCTCCTACATTAGCGACTTGCTTGAGCTGACGGGTGCCTGAATAAGTGTCGGCTAATTCCCCCCTACAACAGTCAGCTGCGTATTCCCACTCCGCCTCAGTTGGTAATCTGAAGTTTGTTCCGCATCGTCCGTTCAGGCGTTGGATAAATATTTGGCAGTCATCCCAGGAAACATTCTCAACAGGTAGGTCTGGCCCCCGGTTTATTGAAGGGTTACTACCCATAATCGTCTGCCAGAGCGACTGGGGAACTTCTGTTTTGCCAATGGCATATGCTCTTAAGGTTACTCTGTGAGCAGGCTTGTCCATGCTAAACGTACTGTATGAATTATTATCAAGACGTGACCCCATCATAAACGTTCCTTGAGGGACATGTACCATTTCGTATGATATGCCATCTACAGAAAAGCTTCCTTCTGCTTTCATTTTTATGAAATAGTCTTTTGTTTGGCCAAGTTTAATATCTACAACCATACTCTCGTCATTGTATCCTGGCGATTTTAATAGAATCTTATGAGTTCCTTCTCCACCATGATATGTGAAAGGTGGATTGCCCGTTTGCTGCTTAACTCCATCTACATAGAAGTCAGCTTCACCAATATTACTGTTGATGACAATGGTACCTTTAGGCATGTCTCCTGTTTGGGGCTTCTCAACAAAAAGCCGGTAGGTCATCTTGCCGACAAGTCCTTGGGGATATTTTTCCGTGATGTCGAATTGCGGTGATAGATATCCGCTGGCTTTTATTTCGAGCCATGTGGCACCATTTCCCATGTATATCCAATATTCACCACCTTTTTCTACAGTCTCAATAATATCGCCCTCAAAGGTTACTCCTACCAAAGGTATCTGGGCAATAATTAAGGCACAAGGATCCTTGTTGAGGTCCTTCTTCTCAAATTTGATGGCAGCATTATCAAGAGGGTCTTGATAGAACTCCGTCACGGTCAGTCTTTGAGCCAAGCCCCCATCGACAATCAGGAGGAAAAGTACTGTTGTTAGTAGTCTGTTCATGTGTTCTCTACCGTAGTTTGAATCTATTTATTGTGAATACTTCGTTCTCATCAGTATCCATTGGCTGCCAAGTTCTAACTTCAATTTTCGGATGTTCTTTATCTTCAAAATCCCATAGCAGGAAAACAATACCGTCATCCTGATAGGCGTCAGTCCTCCAGTTTTGAATTAGCGTTACTCCGTAATAATTCCGTTTAGAGTTATGTCTTACTATACGATAATCACTGAAGTTGACGTTAATAGTTCCTGTGCGTGGATTATTGAATATGTCCTTCATGTGAGCCAAATATTTCTTTTTAGTCCAAGTGGTATATTCATAGTCTTTCTGAGAAAGTTGAACCTCTGATTTCTTGCGTATGAATACCTTTCCAGTGATAATCAATGCATCATCACTGAATATCGCCTCCAAGTATTTCAGGTCACGTTTCATATATGCCGTTCTAAACTCCTCGCAGAACTTGATAATCATTGATCTTTCCTCGACATCTTCAGTTTTTATACCTTCCTTCATCAAACGGGTATATTGGTGAATTCCCATGGCAATATTAAAATCAGTAATTTTACCAGCCAAGTTGAAATTAACGCATACTTCCTGATTGACGTCATCTGTATAAGCTGCATCTACTGGTTTCATTTCTACAGCAATGTTTCTGGCCTGATATTCTCTTGTACGACCATTGCTCTTGATACTGAGGCAGTGTTCTACAATATCATCATCCAGACAGCGGAAATGCGCATTTTCCCATAATGCCGTAATGGTTTGTGAAGCCATTGGGTCAATATCAATACCGCTGAAGTTTATTTCTCTATTTGCAGCCTCGGCCTCGTTAATAGCGGTAAGCAATCTTGACAATTGAGTTTCCATCCGGTTTTTAACATTCACATTGCTGATACCATCAGAAAATTCGAAATTCACTTGATTCTGAGCCATTGTCTGAACAAACAGGCTTGTAGATAGAATAAATATGAATGATAGATATTTCATAAGCATAAATTATTTAGACATTGTAAACCATACATCCATTTCATTGTGATAATTCTCAAGAGAGTCCTTCTGCAGACTTTTGAAATTAGTTCGCTGTCCGCTTCCAGGTCCTAATACCGTTATTAGGTTGTTGGCAGCATCACCTACAACCCAAAAGCAGTCTGCTTGATTCCTACAATTGAATCTGATACCACACCTTTTTATTTTGTATTCGCTTTTCATCCTATTAAGGAGTGCCTTGGCTTCAGTTAGATTCTTGCATTTCAATAGTTCTTCAATGACTTGCTGTTGCCATGCTATCGGCAGTTTTAGCGAGACATCACCCTCTGTTGTCACTTCAGCATCGGGAGTGGCTTCTGTCGGAGAGATAGAATTGACCTCAGCCGGTGAGACTTCAGAATCTTCTATTCTTGGAGAAGTTTCCATAATCATAGGATTCTCTGCAGGCAAAATGTCACTTTTCTTTACATAGACAAACACCCTCGTCATTTCACCCCGCTTCATGTTTATTCGCAGAGTTTTTGTCTCCACATTTCGGATGATGAGATTATCAGCCGATTCAAGCCTTCTTTTTGACTGTGCGTATTCGTCAATATAGCCTCTTAGTAGTTCTAATGCGGTATCATAGGCTTCCTGTGCATCCTTCATTGTCGCTTCTGCATACAGGTATTGATTATTCCGCTTGATAGAATTGATTCTTTTGCTGTCCGACTCCTGACAGAAGACGGACAATGCAAAGATGAGAGCCAAAGCTGTTAATATTGTTCTTTTTCCCATTCTATTTTAGAGTTTAAGTTCATCAAACAAATATTTTATTCTAGTAGTTGGAATATAGCATGAGAGTCGTCCCGTGATAATCCCCTTTCGGTCTTCTATTGCAGAGATGTCCATTGTCAAATTCATCAGGTGGATGTAACCCATTTCTTTGTTTTGCATGATGAGTTCACAATTCGCTACTTCTGCAGCAGTGCTTATCATACCGAAATAAGCAGTGCAATGATGTTTCAGACAGTAGTTTAGCCATTGATTAAGCTTTACCGTTACCGTGTCTTGTACAAATCCATATTTCAGCAGTCTGATTTCTAATTCGTAGCTGTTTTCAATACATCCCGTGGTCAGTAGGTTTGAGAGACTCTCCACTATGTAGTTCTGGTGATATATAAGTCCATAGCTGTTATCTGCATTTTTCCCGTAATAACGATTGCTGTTCAGCTGGTCAATGTAGTATGACTTACCGGGAAGCACATAATATTTTCCTTGCCAAGTCATTTTCAGGCGCGTTGAGTCTGTAAGCACGTCTTGCCAGATGAGCATTGAGTCTGTTTTCTGTAATTCATCCAGAATCCGTCGCTCGTTTTCCAGCATGTCCGTACCAGCTAACAGGTCATGTTCTATTGGGAAGTTTACGCAGAATGCTTCTTTCTCATTTTTTGACCATCTGACGGTATATCGCCTGTTATCCAGATTTTCTACCGCAATGCAATATGTCGTGTCGTTTTCTAACTGCTTGAAGAAGCCGAAATCGTTCCATTTGAAGAATATCCCATCTTCATCTAACTGCCTTTCAACACTTTTCCCTCGTTTCATGGGCAATGAAACTTCAAGCGCATAGCGTTCAAGGAAATTACATACGACCGCACCTGCCATTTGCCGTTGGAGAGGGGTGAATACAGCATACCCTACATGTTGAATAACGCTGTCTTTTACAATTACGGTAATATTACGATTTCTATACGTGAGCAATTTGTAGTGTTCTCCGTTGCTTAGCATGTCAAGCTGTTCGGTTATCTTCATGACGTTTGCCATCTGCTGCAACAAGTCAGTACGATAGCTGTTAGTAGCCACCGAAACACAACTTGCTGCAACAGCAAGAGCAGTTATCATTAAACGAAAGTTCATCATTACAGCCCGGATATGAACTTGCGACGACCGTCAGAGAAGTGTATCTCACCTTGTCGCAGACGACCATTATCCATTTTCACATTCATTATTTTATCACCTGCTGCGACCTCGACGGTCTCGCCTGTAGCTTTCTTCAGGTCAATGGTATGACGGCTTTTGACTGTAATACTTCCGCCAAAGCCATGTGGCGTTCTACCTGATCGTGGCCCGTCATAAGTTCCCCATCCAAGTGAGATTGGCCCCACTGGAGGTTCGGGCTGTATTGGTTTAGGTTTACCCTCTCTTTCAACCTCAACGGAATCTTCTTTTACTGTTTTTACAGAGTCCTCTTTGACGGTATATTTGCAGATGGCCTGAAGCGTATCAGCTCCAATGATAGCCTGTAAACGAACCTTACCTTCACCTGTTTTGATGGCTTTAACTATACCATCTTTCACTTCGAGTATCCCAGTTTTACTTGCCTTCCAAAGAAGAGTCGCTTCTGTGCCTTGTGGTTTAATCATAGCTACAAGCGTGTCGCTACCTCCGACAGAAAGTTCTTTTTCGTAATGATTGAGTGTTAAAACCTTTTCAGAAGTCTCGGGTTGCTTTCCCTCATTACTATCATCACCTCCTGTGAAGGCATAGATTATTCCACCGATGATACCAAGACCCAATATTCCAGCCACAATGGCAATAATCAGCTTCTTCTTTCCTGAACCAGTTGTGGCTGTTTTTCCACTTTTCTCTATTGGGTGGAGAGGCTTTCCGCATTCTTCGCATACGAAGTTAGACTTTTCTACCTCTTGTATCTCTTTATTGTCTGCAAGGTCACATTCTCCGAAGTTCTTGCATATTCCTTTAACTAATGCCATAATGCTATCTTGATTATAAATCCTGTAATTCGTCCTGAATAATTTCAACAGCCAAGTTCCGATAAATCGTATAATTAGGATTAAACTGGTTGTTCTCACAAAGAGGGCTGGGAAGAATATTTGTTTGTACTACCTGACCAAGAGCTTTGCGAAGTTCCGCCTTCTGCTCATTGCTTCGACCTTGCACAGAGAGCTCCTTCTTTACTTGACTCTTCAATAGCTTAGCTAACGCGAAGTCTTGTCCAAGTGCTTCCAACGAATCGGCGAATCCCTTTCCAAGTGGTTTCCATTGGTCGCCAAACGTTTCATCGGGAATACGGATGGCATCAAACTTGGCACCTGTCGAGATGTCTTGTTGTTCCTTGATAATACCAAGTGCGTAGGCAAGCATAAGTGGTTTCCGCATTTTTAGTTTCCTTATTTCAGGATCTTCCTCGAACAGTTCTGGTAGGTCTTCTTTAAAGGATTCAGTATGCAATACCATTCGATTTAGGACGTACTTTCCATTCTGCGGTGAAACAAGTGCATCGTATTTCTCCTTGCAAACTTTTACATTGGCTAAGAAACGAAGAGGGAATCCAGAATTTGCTGAAATCACAACAATCTGGTTGTCTTTGTAGTTGACAGAAACGTCTTCTTTCTTGCTAAAGCCCGGTACATTCTGTTCAAAAGCTTGAATAAGCTTGTCTTTGAAGTCATTGGTCTTCTCGTCAGTCTGCGGCAAAGAGAGCTGTACCATCTGCATCATGGCACCAGTATTCCCTGGTATTACCATCGCTGTCTCTTTGGAATCGAACTGAACATAACTCTTTGAGGTGCTGGTTACAAGTTTTACAAACTTCTCCAGTTTTTCCTCAGTATTGAGTTCTTGCTTCAGTTTCTCCATAATGTTGACGCCTACCATCTTGTTCAACGGATCAGTATCTGCAGCATCTTGCATGGCACGAACAGCATTCTCCTGGCATACTTCAAGAATGATTCCTACTGCAGTTTCATAGTCAGTTTTGTCATAAAGATTGGCAAAAGTGTGCTCACCGTCCTCGCCAAGGTTCTGTACCATTCTCAGTCGGATGGTAGCAGCATTTGAAGACATTTTTTCTCGATCACTGACAAACTGGCGACTGATTCTTCTTATCTGTTCTGCATCGTATTTTTTGATATCTATATCATTTTGTTCCTCATTCGTCTGGCACTTACTATCAGCTTGACGTATTACCTCCTCGCTAATAGCATTCAACTCGTCCTTAAAGGCCAAAATGCCCTCTAACATGTTGTTTAGTTCAATGATTATTGCTTGAAGCAACTCTTTTGCATAGGCATAAGCCTCAGAACGGGTCGCCGTTGAGCAATAATCGCATTTTGCCGTTTTATACTTGCTTAGAACTTTGTTAGATGCGTTGGTTATGGCATCCTTAAGCCAGCCTATTTCGTTCCATTCTGCATTAATTGCCTGTATTTCCTCGCTGATATTTGTCAGTTCATCCTCCATTCTAGAGCGTTGTTGCTCGAAAGCTTTGATTCTGTCATTACAATCAGCAATAATGAGACGGGTGTATTTTTCTATTTCCAAAACACTCTTTGTATTAGCAGCGCCACTGGCCCACTCGTCGAACAGTTTAGCCTCAATATGGCGGCGGATGGTACGGGCATATCCACGCAATTCCTGACGCTGGATTTTAAAGAATTCGACAACACCGTGCTGACGGAACTGGCTATTATAGAATTCGTCGCATCTGCGACCAAACTCATTTAACCAACTTTCTTTTTCAACATTAGTCTGTACGTCATCTGCATCTGCCTGAGTCCTTTTTTCCCAGGTTTCTTCAAATAGTCTCCAGCGTTTTGTTGACGGTCCTTCAACAATTGGTTTTGCTAACGTCAGATAATTATTACTTAACATGAGCCCCTCTCGATTTTTCTTGTCTTTTATTTCGTCAACAAAGCCCACACCGACCTCATCAATTGTCCGTTCTCCATAGCCAATACCATCTTGCCACATATTAAATGTAAGTTGTCGGGCTGCTTGTAAAGCATAAGTATAGGTCATGAACTCGCGAATCTCGGTCTCAGGGAATTCGATACGGCTGATACCAAACGAAAGGAACTTCCGGCTATGGGCATTGTCTCCTGCTTGGTCTTTTTCTGGATTGGCACCATCATTTTCGCAACCGACAAGTCTGTTTAATTGACCAGCAGACCCAACCATGGCACTAGCAATTGTCGTTTGGAAAATAAAATCAGCTACTGCTGCCGGAAGACTGTTACCTAGGTCAAGCACCTTTCCTTGTTCATTTACATTCGTATAAACGTATGCAGACTCGAATGCCTCTTGGTTGTCCAGTAATCGACGCACTTCACCTGTAATAACATCCTTCTCACCTTTTACATCGGTTGGATGATATTTTCCAATACTTAATGCATTCAACTCCATAAGGGCTGCATAGCCATTAGCCTGATAGAAACCTGCATCGTGTTTGGATGAAACCAATGTACGCTCAGGAGTATAAATGAAAAGTCGAATCTTGAAAGCGTGAGTGTCTTCCTGATATGGGAACCACGTCCTAATCTGAGCAATCGCATCAATAACAGAGCCTGAGCCTGTACCACCAGCGAGACCTGCGCAGATATGGAATGTTACGTCTTGTTCATTACTATCATGTTGTAGCCGCCCAACAGCTCCACGAATAATTGCTTCAAAATTATTAGGATTATTTTTATCACATATATTATTCGCCATCAATGTACGTCCCAAACGGCGACGTTGTCCTCCTATGCCGGCAGAAATAAGGGCACCCATCTCTTGCTGCATCAAATGTAAGTCATTTGGATTCAGGAAACCTTTTAGTCCTGGGTACAAGTTTATATTCCCAAGGACACTGGAACTGATGCCATTGATGTTTACTTTCTGAGCAGTGCCTAAATGCACACTTTTGCCCAACACTTTCCAACCCGTCCGGTCCTCTAAATCGGTAGGAGAAGAATCCACATAAACATAATCCAGAAAGATTCCGTTTCCCGGTTCATTGGAACGGTATTCCTCATATACACGTTTTCGCAATTCACGCAGTACTTTTCCTCCTGTACCACCAAGTCCGATAAATAAATGATTAGCCATAGATATTAATTGTTTTAAGATATTCAAAAATCGTCATAATTCTTTTTCCCCGTGTAACGTAATGATTGCTTTCTTTTGGTTTTGGTACTTTCCATCGTCTTAATGATGAGAATAGCCCCAACTATAACAAAAGCAAGTATCCAAAGAATGTGTTTGAAAATATACTCATTCATAAAACTCTGCATTTTTTCATTCATAGAATGTGCAATGTCTGCAGGAGTATGACCGCTGAAATCAGCCCAATTGGCATAGTGGCCTACCAATGGTAGGTCAGTATTCAGTTTCTCTAAAATTGCCTGACTGTCCTCCTGAGAAAAAACCAGATTATCAGGAAGAAATGAAACATAAGAGTTGATATATCTTTCCACTTCATTACCATAGCCTTTGATTGTCACAGCTCCGCAGATAATAACAGAGTGAAAAGACAGGATAAGGAATAGTACTCCAGCTATCAGGAAACTCAACGTTGTAAACCGTTTGTTCTTATGCCAAGATTTGATAATAAACAACATAAGAGCCATACCTGACAAGGTGATTATTACACCTAAGAATAAACTCCCTATGCTATGTAGCAATATATTGAAAAAGGCGCTCATCTCCAAAACCTGTTTAATCAAACTCGTTCTCTAATGTTTCTTTATTATATAAGGTCACCTTCAGGTCTTTGCCGTCATTGCTTTGGGCCTTTCCTGTTATTTCTTTAACGGTACCGCTTAAAATGAACGTCCATTCTTGGTTTTTATCCTTACCAATGAATTTCACGTCGCAACTCTCGTCTGACACAGGTTCTCCCTTGAGGTCCATAGTTGTTCCATACTTGATGTTTTTATAAACAGCTGTCAAATCTTTCGTCTCTTTGTCCCTCGTTATGACAAACTCTATGGGGAATCCCGCCATGTCACCCTCATATTCTGTAGTGCCATAGGGAAGTGCTCCTAACAGTCCGTCGCAAGGTATCCCTCCTCCGCCGCCGTAATATGTAGGATTGGCAGGATCATCAAACTCGTTAGGGGTATTGTTTCCATCAGAAGGGTCCTCTCCAGGAACTCCCTCGTCGTCTGGAGTCGGCTTGGGGGTAGGGGTTGGCTGCCCATTCCCTGATGGGGAACGAGGGGTGTTGGGAATGAGCTGCCCTACCGTTGAAGGCCCTGGGTCCGCAATGATGTAACCGCCTATGACAAACGTTGCGGTAAAGAATATCCCAACCAATACTATCAGAATGGAATGGTATCTAAAATGAAACCAGCTTGTGAATTTCCAGGAAACCACGATGATGCAAATGACGATCAAAGACAGTATGTAGGGAAAGATGCTTCCCACCAGATGGATAATGCACATAAGCGGGTAGTAGATGATTGCAGCTACCATAATGGGTACTAAAAAGAATCTGCCAAAGAAGGGGAAAATGATATGTCCCAGCATCCATTCCATAATGTCCCAGTTACGCTTTACCTCGACACGTCCGTCTTCGTATGTCGTCTTCTCGTAAGTATCAAAGGAAAAACTAAACAGATTCCAGTTGGCAAACATGACGATAAGACCTATTATATATAGTGGCCACATCAGAATGGAATCAAACATGTTCCAGTTGGCAGAAAACTTCAAGGAACCTGTTGATATTACTGCATAGATGAAAAAGACCCCACTCAGACTTATCAACACTGCGAAGACGAGTCCGACAATAGAATAGTTCTTATCCGAGAACTCTGGCAACTTATCCAGATTGCGTTGAACATTTGTAGGTCGTGCCATACTTCAATAGTCAGTTGTCCTGGACTCCCCTACAAAACGGTTTTTAGCTATTTCATTGTCATTAGCACGAAAAAAGCGTGAGAGTCTGTACTTGGTTACTCGTCCCGCAAACCTTGGCTCTCGCATTGCCCTTTCCCGTAGAACGAGCAACACCAGAAGCCCACGCCGAATATGTAATAAACATTATACGACATGCCAAGACACTGTATAATGATATAAAACATACCCAATGAGCATCTACTATTGCCTTCTCTCTGACGGGATTTGAACTTGCGAGATTCTGGTCTGCCAAAGACAAGACGCCTCGTAAACGCCTTTCCATAAATATGAATCCCAGCCCTTCACGGAACATATAAAAACATTCCAGTTCTTCGGCTTGGACGCTACAAAATTAGTAATTTATTTTTATATATACAAACAAATGCTCTTTTTTTTGTAAAAAATCTTTCTCCTAATATCTCCTAATATGTCCGTAGCTTATGTCAAAACGCACGCAATGGCATGTCTAAACGCACGGGTTGGTGTGTCAAAGTGCTTGTGGCGGTGTGAGAAAGTGCTTGAGATGATCATACGAAATGCACGCTTTTTAGGTAAAAAGTCGTGCATTTTAACACACAAAACCATGCATTTAAACACACGGATGGAAATAGAATGGAAAATCATTACGCGTTTACAAATATTAACAATGAGGATGGTTGAAATATGAAAATATATTCATATATTTGCACTGTGAAACACTTATTAAAGGAAGAAAGGAGGTAAGAATCATGATGATGAATTGTATGAAAGCCCCAATGCCTGTTTCTATTAGCAGGAGGCCGGCACGGATTGTGGCAATGCACACCTTGGTTGATTTTTCGCCTTGCTTTGGCATAGACAAAGGTGGTAGAGGAGGGGACTTAATGCGAATAGGCCGTGTAACAGGCATGCCTGACAAGTCGTTGAAAAAGTTCCAGAAAAGGCCCTCCACGAAGATAAAGGTAAGCCTGAGTGCTCATAACAGGCTGAAGGAAAAGGTGAAGGAGCAGGAAACGGAGATTGGTGGCCTGAAGAAAAAGGTGGAGGAACTGGATGTTTTAATAAGGCGGAAACAGGACATACAAGTGGTGTTGGTTGACCCCACGGGGAAACTTGCCAAGTTACATCTTGAAGGAATGAAAACGCCAGGCAGTCTGTATGACTTCCTGAGTGGTCTTGGCATGGAAACAAAGATAGAGGAAACCGGAGCGTGTGACACTGAACGGGCTGAGCCAGCTGTGAACAATGAAGAACCGGCAAAGCCAGTTGAGAGGAACTACATTTTCAAGCAGAATTACCTGAACGGCTTGACCTTGAACCTTGTAGAATTGAAAAAGAGGATAAAGGAGAAGTTTTTTGATGACGTCTGTGCCAAATATGACTGGTTTGCGCTTTGGCGTATCTTGAAAGACCACGACTTCCTGAGGGACTATAAGAGCTCGACTTTTGTCAAGCAAATGGAGCTTTGGTTTGGCGAGGAAAAACTGAATGGTGTGGCTGCTGCCATGAATATTTACCGTAGCGGCTATTTGGGTAATTATTCTTTTAAAGAATGGGAAAAGGGCGCTTTCCTGAAAAAGATGAAGGGCAAGCAGTCTGAGGATGGCTACAATAGGCTCTCCTCTCTTTGCGGTTACCTGGAAAAAGAACTGGATCTGGCCAGTTTTCTCGTAAAAAAGGCATAGTTTCCATATCGTTTCCATCAGATTTTTCCACATTCTTCCATATTAATCCATAAGATTTGTAAATGCAGAATCTTATGGATTTTTTCTGTTTTTAGTGCTTAACTTTGCATCGTCAAAAACAATTAAACGATGCAAAGTATGAATAATGAAAAAGAACTCCGACTGACAGACATCGTCCGTTACATAGATGTAGAGGAGGGGCGACTTGTCTTCTGCTACGGTGAGCATAAGAAGAGCTGTAAAGCTATATGGCTTTCTGATTTGCGCATACATAATAATAAGGAGGGAAGCTTGCCCCGTGAGACGCTCCCTGTGAGGTACCGGAATTACGGTCAATGGATAGACTGTCCGCGTATTAAACTTAATACACGCAACTTTATGTGGATAGAACCGCTCAATTGCTGCAGCTGGGTGGATATGGGTGTAAACCTCTACCTTTGCAGCAGTAATGGCTGGCCTGAGCCTCTGCCACGTCAAGAATATGTGAACCTGGTTAATGCTTTCCTTGGATATGGTATCAGCGAAATCACCGTTGATGAGCCGACGACCAT
>AUXO011160014.1_pt1 | contig 14172 bp, 8 predicted proteins | sample 768731 | NCBI WGS metagenome assembly AUXO01 (sample SAMN02715735, study PRJNA202380) | gut metagenome | biome: sheep rumen | host: Ovis aries | place: New Zealand: Palmerston North | reverse complement strand
TTCGCATTTATATTTAGGATTCAGTGGTGGGGTGGTCGCTTTAATGGTAGATTCTATAAAATAGATAATACTAAATGCGTTCGATGCATGAAATGCGTTAATGATTGTCCATCTAATAATATTATCTATAAAGATGATAAATTCAAATTCTTAAATAAATGTCTTATGTGTCAAAGATGCGTTATGTACTGTCCAAAAGACGCATTTAAATCATTAGGATTCTTCACATCATGGAAAGTAAATAAACCTTATTCATTTAAAGAAACATTAGAATATCAAGAAGAAGTAAAACCAAATTTTTGTAAGAAAAACTATATAAAGTATTTTAAATCATCTAAAGAAAAAATAGAAAGAAATAAATAGGAATATATAGTAGATATAGCACCGCCAAGTTAGGCGGTGTTTTGTTTTGTGTTGATGGTTATATGAATTTGATTTTTTTGATAGGAATTATTAATAAATTTGAGAAAATATTGTTTTTTTAGATAATTATGCAAAAAAATCGTCATATTCTATAAAAATTTTTATAATTACATTATAATGTAAATATAAATTGTTTTGGTTTATTATTCAAAAATTAAAAATAAGTATACATATTTCTTCAAATTAATTACTAAACTATGTTATACAGTGAGCAGGTTTGAATTATGTTTTTAATCTGAAAGTATTATGTGAAAGTGAAGGAGCTTGAACAATATGACAAAAAAAGTGCATAATAGTCCATCCCCAGATGTTCTTATGAATTCAATGAGATCTATTGGTTACAGTTTTAAAACAGCTGTTGCAGATATCATTGATAATTCAATTTCTGCTCATGCTACTGAAATTAGAATCTATACTCCTATAAACGACAATTTATTTGTTGCTTTCTTTGATAATGGTGATGGAATGGATCGTGGAGAATTATTGAACGCAATGAAATATGGTTCTACTAGAGATTCATATAGCGAAACTGATCTTGGACGATTTGGATTAGGACTTAAGTCGGCTTCTCTTTCGCAATGCAAAAAATTAACTGTTGTTTCTAAAAAAAATAATAAATTATCGAGCTTTTGCTGGGATTTGGATTTAGTTTTATTCTCAAAGACATGGGATTGTTTGGAATTAGATGACAGTGAAATAAAGCAAATTCCAATGATAGAAACATTAAATAAGTCAGAACAAGGAACTCTCGTCGTTTGGCAAAACTTTGATATTATTTATAAGAAATCTAATGGGCATATTAGAGAAGCATTATCTGAAGAGGTTGAAGAAACAGAAAAACATCTTTCGTTAGTATTTCATAGATTTATTAATCGTCCGTCTAATAAATTAAAAATATATATAAATGATGACAAAATAATTGGACTTGATCCTTTTTTAGAAGATCATCCTAAAACAGATTCTCAAAAACCAAGTTTTATTAAATGCGAAGGTGCAGACATAAAAATTCAACAATTTATTCTCCCACATATGAGCGATTTGTCTAATAACGATATAGATAAACTTGGCGGAGATGATATGCTAAGAAGTGGCCAAGGTTTTTATATTTATAGAAACGATAGATTAATAATATACGGAACGTGGTTTAGATTGGCTTCCAGCAATTTAAGTTCTGAATTATTTAAATACGGAAGAATTAAAGTTGATATTCCTAATATGTTAGATGAAATATGGGATATAGATATAAAAAAACAAAATGCAACAATTCCTAAGCAAATATTGTCTAGTTTAAAAAAAGCAGTAAGTAATGTTCGCCATAAGTCTCAAGACAAAAGCTCTAAGAGAGCAAAATTAAAACTGGAAAAAGACGATACAAAGATTTGGAATAAAACCCTTAGCAGAGATGAAAAGGAAGTATTTTTTATTAATTGTGATTCAAAATTTGTTAAGTATTTTATTGATGAATTTGAAGATGAAGACAAACCAAAAATTATTAGATTTTTAGAAGCTATTTCCTCAACAATTCCATATGATGATATTTATAATTCAATGTGCAATAGAGCTTTAGAACAAAAAACAAGCGCTAGTAGTCTTGAATCTATATTATTGGAAGGTGTTAACCAATTCATTCGTCTAAAAAAGATGCTTCAGAAAACCGATGATATAGTTTTAGAAGTTCTAAAAACTTATCAACCTTTTGATAATGAAGAAATATTTAATGCAGTAAAGGAGAGAATAAATAATGCAAAATAGAAAAAAAATTTATGATATGTATCAAGATGATTTTTCCTCCTTCAAAAATGCTAAAGAATATGATAATCCTAATTTCATAATTACTGAAGAATCAATAAAAGAATCTATTGAGGCAACTAAAAATAGATTTATATCATTAATACCTGATGTTGTTTTGTCAAATGAAGAGATAGTCTACGTTGTTAATACAATTAAGTCTATCTATTCTGTTTATCAAGAAGAAGGCGATGTAATTCTAGGCGATTACAATCATGATCTCGATTGGTATAAAAAATATTTGGAGTCAAATGAAGCAAAGAGTTATTATTGGGATAGATATAAGAACTATCTTGAAACATATAAACATTTTCCAAAGGAAATAATAGAGGTTTTGGAGCAAAAAACACTTTTTAGCTTAATGTCATATTTAGGAAATCCAAATGATGACTCAATATTTTCAGTTAGAGGCTTGGTAGTTGGCGATGTTCAATCTGGAAAAACATCAAATTACTTGGGACTTGTTACTAAAGCTGCTGATGCAGGATATAGAGTTATTTTTATTTTAACAGGCACAATTGAAAGTTTAAGAAAACAAACTCAACAACGTGTTGAAGAAGGCTTTATTGGCTGGGATAGTTTTAATGGCGTTCCAGTTGGAGTTGGGAGAGGCGATCCTACGCCAAAGGCATTTACTAGTAGAGGAAAAGATTTCGTAGGTTCTGACAATCAAAACACATCATATAAGTTAAGCAACTATTCATCAGAACCTATGATTTTTGTTTTAAAAAAGAACGTTTCAGTATTAAAAAAAGTTTATTCTTCTCTTAGAAATATAAATACGACTGTATCACAAACAAAAATTAATTATCCTGCATTGATTATTGACGATGAAGCTGACAATGCATCAATTAATACAAATAAACCTGATAACGACCCAACTAAAATTAATAAGTATATTAGAAGTCTTCTATCATTGTTTACAAGAAGTAGTTATGTAGGCTTTACTGCTACACCTTTTGCAAATGTTTTTATTGGCTATGATAAAGAAGATGAAATGTTGAAAGATGATTTATTTCCTAGGGATTTCATTTATGCACTCAAATCACCAAGCAATTATTGTGGAGCGAAAAAATATTTTGTTGAACAAAATGACAATATACAATTTATAAATGATGCAAATGAAAAATTGTTTCCAATGAAGCACAAGAAAGAATGGGATGGTAATAGGTTATTTAATTCTTTATACGAATCTATACGTACTTTCCTTTTGTCTAATGCAATTAGAGATATTCGAGATATGAATAAAAATACGCATCGTTCTATGCTCATTAATATGTCACGTTTTACTATGGTACAATCAATTATAAGAGATATTGTTCAAGACTACTTTGACGAGGTCAAAAGAACTGTTAAACAGACACATAAGTTACAAATGTCTAATGCCTTAACTAATCCAATAGTTAAAGATTTAAAAAATACTTATGAAAAACAATTTGAAAAATTGAATGATCATTTAATAGACTGGGATAAAGTATTTAATCGATTGTACGATTCAATTTCAAAAATTAAAATAGTAGTTATAAACTCTGGAAAGAATTCTTCCAAACTCAATTATAATGAGGTAAAGGAAGGCTTAAGAGTAATTGCTGTAGGAGGACTTGCTTTATCAAGAGGACTTACGTTAGAAGGGTTGATGACAAGTTATTTTTACAGGAACACTTCAACATTTGATGTTTTAATGCAAATGGGTCGTTGGTTTGGTTATAGAGATGGTTATGCTGATCTTTGCAAAATATGGATTACCAAAACTTCGTATAACTATTATAAATATATTTATTTATCAATAGAAGCGTTAAAGAATGACATTAAGACTATGGGATTAGAAAACAGAAAACCAGAGGATTTCGGTATTCGTGTTAGAAATGATTCTATAGATTTAGGCATAACAGCAGCAAATAAGATGAGAAATACAATGCGAAAAGCCATACGCAAATCATTTTATGGCAGTTTATTCGAAACACCATATATTTCTAGAAATTTAGATAGTGTTGAAAGTAATATAATAAACACAATTAAATTTTTGAATAATATTGATTGCACCCAAAGAAATGTTAATGTTAAGCAACACCCATATTATTGTAATATTGATTATGATAGTGTTAAGCTATTGTTAGAATCATTAATAATACCAGATGAATGTAATACATATTTTGATAAAAAGCAGATACTAAATTTTATTAAAAATAATAAAGCATTTTTATCCAATTTTGATGTTTTAATTATTGGAGGACAGCAAAAAATAAACGGTGAAGAAAACCCTAATAGATTTAAACTTGAGAAATTGGGTATCAATATACCTTTAGTAGGAAGAAAATTTGATATTAGAGATGGCAATATAAGAATGAGCAAGAACAGACTAAGACTAGGTGGTTCTGCTGATACAAGTTATGGATTAGAAAATTCGCAAATTCCATTAACACATTCAAAAGCTCAAGATTATTTAATTGAAGGAAGAAATCCGCTTTTGATAATATATTTTGTTAAACCATCTTTTTCAGAGGAATTAGATGAGGAAGACTTTGTTTCTGATAAAGACCCTAAGGAAGATACTTTTGAAATGAGAAAACTATGTGATGAATTAGAAACAAGAAAATATCCTTATGTCGTTGGTTATGCGCTTGGAATTCCAAGAAAGAATGGTTCGACATCAGAGACGATAATGTATACAGTTAATAAATCGGTTAATTATTTTGATATGGAACATGAAAATGAATCAGAGGAGATATAGAATATGAAATTTGATGAAATAAAAGAAAAATTAGAATCAGTTGAACAATCTTCTCAATATGTAAGAGTGAGTGCTGAACATCCGCTCGAGCTATATCTAGGCAAAAATGAAAAAGGAAATTTAACACTTAGATTTAATGGTAACTTTGTTCCTACAAAAGTTTTGGGCACTAATTTAATCGATGTAAAGCAAGTAAAAACAATAAATTATAATTCTATACTTTTTTCTTTTTTATCAGAAGACAACGTTACTCTTTTTTACCACTTTTGCGAGGACATGATTACAGAAACAGAAAATTATCAAGCTGATGACGGATATAAAGAAATTATTAATAGGTACAACCAGTGGAAGAAAATGTTTAGTGGTAATAATAAAATTTTAACTGAAAATGAAGTTTTAGGTCTATTAGGAGAACTATTGTTTCTAAAAAATATTGCTATACCAACGTATGGAGCAACAGATGGTTTGAATAGTTGGAGTGGTCCTGAACCAACCCATAAAGATTTTTCTTACAAAAACGATTGGTTCGAAATAAAATCAATTAACACTTTCAAGAACTCTGTGTCAATTTCTTCGTTGGAACAGTTAGATAGCGAATTAGATGGCCATTTAGTTGTTTACAGTTTTGAAAAAATGAGTCCTAGCTTTTCCGGAATATCATTAAATAAAATGGTATCAGAAGTATTAAAAGATTTATCTTTTGATACTGATAAAGATATTTTTATTGCTAAACTTAAACAAGTGGGGTATTCGTATAATGAGATATATGATAATTATGTATTTAATTTAGTAAAAAAAGAAACTTACTTAGTAAATGATGATTTTCCTAGGATAAAGGCAGATAACTTACAAAAAGGAATCTCAAAAGTTGAATATGAAATATTGCTTTCACTTATAGAAAAAAACAAGGAGAATTAATTTATGAATCAAACTTACGAAGAATTTGAACGAGAATTTTTAGAAGATGTTAGAATCAACGCTCAAATAGATGAAACAACCCCAGATGATTATTTTTTGAACGATATTTTAGGACGTCTTTCATCTATGGGAGAAATAATTGATCCACAAATAGCTCCAATGCAAAAAAGATGTAGAAATCAAAAAATAATGTCTTTTGACGCTTATGCTTTTGATGAATCAGACAAATCCGTTGTATTAGTTACAAATGACTTTGTTGATGATCTAAATGGTATTTTGAATAGGCAACAAATAGACCAACATAAATTTAGAATGTTGAACTTTTTGCAAGAAGCATATGATGGAAAGCTAAGTTCATATTTTGATGTTACGGATAATTTACTTTTCGTGGGTAATGATATCGGTAAAAGAATGAAAATAGATTATGTTGATTTGAATGAAGATAATTCGATAGATAAGATTAAATTAGTTATAATAACAAATAAACGCTTAAGCGAAAGAATAAAAACCCTATCATCTGATCCTTTTAATGGAAAAAAAGTAGAAGTAAATATATGGTCATTAACTAGATTGTATGAATTGTATGAATCAGGTAGAGAAAAAGAACCAATCATTATTGATACAAAAAAATATAATTTAGACGGCATTCCTTGTATAAAAGCTGAAATGAGCGGAAATTTAGATTATGATGCTTACTTAGCAATTGTACCTGGTAATTTTTTGCATCAAATCTATTATGAGCATGGATCAAGGTTACTTGAAGGCAATGTACGTGCTTTTTTAAGCAATAGAGGAAAAATTAACAAAGGTATAAGAGATACCATCGGAAAAGAACCAACGAAGTTTTTTACATACAATAATGGTATTGCTTGTACTGCTTCAAAAATTGCTCTATCTGACGATGGACATAAAATTGTCGTAATGGAAGATTTACAAATTATTAATGGCGGACAAACAACCGCATCTTTAACTTCAGCTGTATTAAAAGACAAAATGTCTTTGGACAATATATTTGTGCCTATGAAATTAACCGTAGTACGAAACGATGATTATGATACGATGATTCAAAATATCTCAAAATATGCTAATAGTCAAAATAAAGTTAAAGATTCAGATTTATTTTCAAATCATCCATTTCATAGAACATTTGAATCTTTGGCTAAAAGAATTCAAGCACCAGCACATGGAGATTCTATTCATAATACAATGTGGTACTATGAACGCTCTAGAGGAAAATATGAACAGGAACAGTTCAAGTTTACTAAAAAAAGTGAACGTGAAAATTATCTTAAAAAATTCCCTAAAAATCAGGTTATCAAAAAAGAAGAATTATCAAAATATTACACTTGTGCTGAATTACTTAGGCCTGATCAAGTAAGTAAGGGCCCGGAAAAATGTATGTCCTTTTATGCCGAGAAAATAGATGAAAAATTTAAAAAATCTCCAGAGAGTTTTAATGATGAATTCTTTAAAAGATGCATTTGTTATGTAATATTATTTAAGACTGTGGATAAAATTGTTCATAAATCTGATTGGTATATTTCTGAAACATACACTAAGCCTGGTGTGGTTGCGTATACAATTTCCAAACTAATGTATTTAATTCCAAAAGGATATTGTTTAGATTTTGTCACTATTTGGAAAAAGCAAGAATTGTATCCGTCACTTATTTATGAATTGGAAAGAATTGCACATGTTACTTTCAACTACGTTCAAAGTTTAAATGGAAATGGAATGGAACATTTTAAAAAGGAAGAAACATGGAAAAAATATAGGGAAGAAAAATACCAATTATCTCGAAACTTTTTAGATAATTTAATTAATGAAGATTTCATTGAAGCACAGTCAGCAAATGAGGAAAAAGAAAAGAAAGAGTACAACAAACAACTTATTGAAAATGAAATAGTAATTCTCGGAGGAAAATACTGGGAGAATCTGATCAATCAAGGATTAGAAAGAAGAATTTTATCATCAACCGAATTGGATTTACTTCAACTTGCTGCTAAAATAGAAAAAACAGGAAAAGTTCCTTCTCCTAAGCAAGCACAATATATATGGAAAATTAGACAAAAGTTAGAAGACGCAGGCGTTTTAGTATAATTGCATAAATGAATAGATCCTGCGTATTCTAACATTATAAATGGAGTATAGAATATGAAAAAATTTAAAATAGTAGAACTATTTAGCGGAATCGGTAGTCAAGCTCGCGCTCTTCAAAACGTAGGCATAAATATTGATGTTCAAGCTACTTGTGAATGGGATATGCATGCTTTTATTGCTTATGATGCAATACACAAAGGAACAAATATAATTGATGAAGTTGCTAAAATGACAAAAGAAGAAGTATACGATGAATTAAAAAACTATACTCTAAGTAATAATGGAAAAAATCCTATGACTAATGGCACTCTGCATAGTTACAGTGAAGAAGTATTAAAAAGGATGCTCACAGCAATTAAAAGAACAAATAATTTGATTGATGTAAGCAAAATTACGGTCGATCAAATGCCAAACAATACAGATTTATTAACTTATTCATTTCCATGCCAAGATTTATCAAATGTTGGAGCTTTTCATGGTTATAATAAAGGAATAGACAAAAATTCTGGTAGTAGATCTAGTTTGCTTTGGCAAGTTGGCAGAATCTTAACAGAGATGAAATTAAAAGGAAAAAAATTGCCTCGATATCTTGTAATGGAAAATGTACCTACATTGCTTTCTGAGAGACACATTACAAACTTTAACCTATGGATTGATGAATTAAATAATCTTGGATATTCAAGTAAATATATTCGCGTTAATGCAAAAAATTATGGAATACCACAAAACAGACCAAGATTGTTGATGCTAAGTGTATATGTAGGAGATAATAATATTCTTAAAAAGAAAGTAGAATTATTTTTTGAAAAATGGGGCAACGATGAAAAATATATAGTCGAAGAATATAAAAAATCAAAATACTATGATAATTTATTAATCAAAGATTTAATTAGAACAACAAATGACAAACAATCACAATTGTGGAGCGAAGCAATTGAATGTGTGCCAAATGACACCCCTTCTAGAAGAAAAATATGGAACGAAAATCCAAAAATTGTTGATTCAGATGGAAACATCACAAAAGAAAAATATATAAGAACAGTAACGACAAAACAAGACAGACATCCTAATTCAGGAAATATATATATTGATACAAAAATTGAAGGGAAGGGGAAGTTTAGATACTTAACCCCTCGTGAATGCTTGTTATTCATGGGATTTAGTGACGCTGATTATGAAAGAATACAAGAAAATAACCCTAAACAAAGAAAAAATAGTAAATTGTTTCCAAGAGATAAAATAATTAGAATGGCTGGAAATAGCATTCCAGTTAAAATGTTAGAAGGTTTTTTCTATCAACTATATGACTTAGAAAAGATTATTAATAATTAACTCTTCAAATATCAAAACTTCTATCAATATATAATTCAAAAATAATGTTGAGATTTTTATTGATGTATAGTCAAAGGAGAAAAAATGATTGTCTACAATGCAACTAAAGAACAATTTAATAATGATGTTAAATATAATTTGATATCTGATAAGATTCTTCAAATGCTTCATGATGCAAATATTCATGCTGGAGAAGAAGCAGAATATCGTTCATGGCAGAACTCATTGAATTTTATGAGAAATGTATTAGATGATAATGATATTCCTAATGATATTGAAATTGCTATTGAATATCAGATTCCTAGAACCTCTAAAAGAGTTGATTTTTTAATTTGTGGTGCTGATGCATTAAATCACAACAATGTCATTGTAGTTGAATTAAAACAGTGGGACAAAGTAGAAAAGATTGATAATGAAATGCTTCATAGTGTGAGAGCCTATACAGGTGGCGCTGTTAGAATGGTATCTCATCCTTCATATCAAGCATATTCATATGCTGTATTCATTAGAAACTCATCTGAAAGTGTTCAAGATGAGAATATAAGAATAGTTCCTTGTGCTTATTTACATAATTATGAAGAAAAATATTTAGATCAATTAGATGATTCAATATTTAAGATGTGGTATGATGAAGCACCTTTCTTTATTAAAACTCAAGCAAAAGATTTAAATAAATTCATAAAGACATATATAAACAAAAAATCTACTGATAATGAACTTTTATATAAAATAGACAACGGAAGAATTAGGCCATCTAAAGCATTACAAGATTGTCTTGTATCGCTAATGAAAGGCAATAAAGAGTTTATGTTGTTAGATGAACAAGCCGTTGTTTATGATATGTGTATAAAAACAATGAAACAATGCCTTAAAGATTTAAAGAAAAGAACTATCATAATACAAGGTGGTCCTGGTACTGGTAAATCTGTATTAGCTGTTAATCTACTTAAAGAGTTCACTACTATGCATTATAATTCTACAAATGGATTAAATGCATCTTATGTGACTAAAAATAGTGCACCTAGAGAAGCATATCTTAAAATATTATCTAAATCAGATCTTAAAAAAGAAGTAAATATAAAGCAATTGTTTAGATCTCCTTTTGGCTTAAATAGAGCTCCATCTAATTTTTATGATTGTTTAATTGTAGATGAAGCACATAGACTAGTAAGACAAATGTATGGAGATTTTAATGGTGAAAACCAAGTAAAAGAATGTATTAATGCTTCATTATTATCAATATTTTTAATAGATGAAGACCAAAAAATAACAACAAAAGATATTGGTTCAATTGATGAAATAAAATATTGGGCTAATCTATTAGGCTCAAGAGTAATAATGAATAGTGAAACAAAACTTGTTTCACAATTTAGATGTAATGGATCAGACCAATTCATTCAATTCGTTAATAACCTACTTCAAATAGGCGAACATACAGATATTGACTTATCTGACCTTAATTTTGATATTCAAGTTTTTGATAATCCAAATGATATGAGAGATGAATTAAGAAAGAAGAACGAAATCAATAATAAGGCTAGAATGGTAGCTGGATACTGTTACGATTGGGATGTTAAAAATCATAGAGGAGATTATGATATTTATTTAGAAGATGGTTTTAAAGCAAAATGGAATTTGGAAGATGATAAAATTTGGGCAATAAACCCTGAATCATTTGAAGAAGTAGGATGTATCCATACAGCACAAGGATTAGAATTTGATTATGTTGGCGTCTTTATAGGAAAAGATTTAAGATATGATAAGGATAATCATACAATAATCATTGATAAAACCAAAATATCAAGAGACGATAAAACATCAGGAATAAAATCTTGTGGAGAAGCATTAGCTTCTAAACTAATTAAAAATACATATAAGACATTATTAACAAGAGGACAAAAAGGCTGTTATATTTATTGTGAAGATAAAGCATTATCACAATATATAAAAGACTTGTTAAAAATATCTTAAGTGTGTTAGTTTGGATAAATAGAACGAAAAAAATATGAATATAAATAGCTTATTTGCAGAAACATCATTTAGTGTTTCTGCTTTTTATAAATGGTTATAAGTAAATCTCGATATCTAGTTGTAATGAAACTAAGAGTTGTAATTAAACAAGTATCTACATTATTTGCATTAACTATTATGTTTAATCAAGAGATTTGTTAATGAACTAATTTGATGAACACGAGAAATACACATTATTAGATAAAGAATCATAAAAAAATATTGAAGCAAATATAACGTATGATAAAATTCAGCAAAAAAACCAGAGTATTATATTGATAGTAAGATAATTTTATACAAAGATTTTAATTGAAAAATATAAGAGTTGTCAGATAAAAAATATCGTTTATAATATAATTAAACAAGCGATAAATGATTTTAAAAAAGCAAGTTTATAAGGAGGAATATTTTGTATATGAAATATGTAAAAATGAAAATAAGAGAGCATTTTATTCCTCTTATTAATAAAGATATTAAAAAACACGAATATAGATTGGACGAGCCAAAATATGCTGATATACATGTTGGCGATGTTATTATTTTAATATCAGATCAAAATAGCAGAAACTATATTAAGGTTGTTATTGATAAAATTGAACATTGCAATACATGGGATGAGGCTTTTAATAATAGATGGCAAGACGACTTTAATGGTTTATTCAATAGTTATGAAGACCTTGTTAAGGAGTGTAAAAGATTTTATACTGAAGAAGAAATTAATAAATATGGGATTAAAGTCTTTACCATTAAACCTTTTAGAAAGCCATTTAAAAACGCTAGATATTTATTAGATACAAACGTAATTATAGAGAAGGAAAGTTTTAATAATGATTCTTCTCATGTGTCGTTTGCTTATAAATGGATTGATAAAATTAACGGAACAAAAATTATTCATCCTATTACATATAATGAATTAGGAGAATATAAAGATGAAAAGACTAGAAATTCAATATTAAAAAAACTGGAATCATATGTAAGACTAATTCCTTCATATGAGAAGAGTGCTGATTTTGACGAGATATGTAGTAGATTTTCTATGGATGCAAATAGTAGAATAGATAACGATATGCTACTTCAAGTTTATAATAGTACAGTTGATTATTTAATAACATCTGATTCTAGTATTTTATATAAAGCTCAACAGTTATTTATTAAAGAAAATGTGCTAACGCCATATGAGTTTCTTGTTTTAATCGAAAAAGAAAATCCTAGACTGGTTGAATATGATGTATTATCAATAAAATTAGTTTCTATAGGCACCTTAAATATTAACGATGGCTTTTTTGATACTTTAAGAGAAGATTATGGCGGTTCTGATTTTGATAAATGGTTAAAAAAGAAGAATACAGATCAAGCATATGTTTTTCAAAACAAAAAAGGGATTCAAGGTTTTCTATATTTAAAAACCGAAGATGAAGATGAAGACTATTCCCATTTTTTGCCAACATTTAAACCTGCAAAGAGATTAAAGGTTGGTACGTTCAAGATTAGTCAACCAGGATTAAGATTAGGTGAAAGATTTATAAAAATCATAGTTGATAATGCGATTAAGAGAAATGTAGATGAGATATATGTAACTTTATTTGAGGATAAAAGGGATGAAGTTATTTATTTAAAGAGCATGCTTGAAGAATGGGGATTTGTAAAGAAAGCAAAGAATATAAAAAATGGTGAAGCAGTTCTTGTAAAAGATATGAGAAATTATTCATACGATAAAGATCCTAAGTTTAATTTTCCGTTACAGAAATCAAATCCAAAAATTACTATATTACCTATTGTTTCACAATATCATTCTAAATTATTTCCTGATTTACATTTGAAAAATGAAGATATGCACTTATATGATGAGACAGCTTGTAGATATGCTATTGAAAAAATATATGTGTGTGGTTGGAAAAAAGTAAATTGTGTTCCAGGAGATATGGTTTGTATTTATCGTATGGGAGATTATTATAAAACATATACATCAGTTGTTTCAGGTATAGGAATAATTCAAGAAATATTGTATATTAATAATGAAGAAGATTTTATAAAAGAGTGCAAAAATAAATCGGTTTTTAGTGAACAAGAATTGCGATACTTGTTTAGAAGTAAAGGTTATAAGACAATAATAAAAACGCTATTTCTTGAAGGGTTTGATAATAAGGTAAATTTGGCTACTCTTCATAGTAGTGAAATATTATCAGAAGATGAAGCGCCAAGAATTAATACCATGATATCAAAAGCTAATTTCGAGAAACTAAAGTGTTTAGGAAGGAAGAAAGAGTAATGAAACAGAAAATTGTTATTTCGATTAATCCAGAATATGTGAAAAAAATTATTTCAGGCGAGAAAAAATATGAATATCGTACAAAGGCTGCGAAACAAGATATTGATAAGATTATTATTTATGAAACAACACCTGTTAAAAAGATAGTTGCTGAAGCTGAAATATTGGATGTTCTTGAAATGTCTCCTAAGAATTTGTGGAAAGAAACTTATAAAGATTCAGGAATTACAAAAAGTTTCTTTAATGAATATTTTAAAGGAAAAGGAGTTGCTTATGCATATAAGCTAGGCAAAATCACTGTTTATGAAACTCCAGTTGAATTATCTGAATTAGGCATAAAAAATGCTCCACAATCATTTGTGTATTTAAAAACACCATATGCAGGTTTGTTATGAAATAATTATCATTTTATGTTTTAATACAATTGATTTTTAGGATGGTGGGTTACATTGAATGATAATGATGTAAAAATTGTAAATAATGATTCTATTACTGATATTGTTAAGGTTATTGAAACACATAGAATAAATGCATATCGTAAAGTTAATTAAGAATTAGTAACTATGTATTATGAAATAGGTAAATATCTATCAGAAAAAGT
>AUXO014001837.1_pt1 | contig 14173 bp, 14 predicted proteins | sample 768731 | NCBI WGS metagenome assembly AUXO01 (sample SAMN02715735, study PRJNA202380) | gut metagenome | biome: sheep rumen | host: Ovis aries | place: New Zealand: Palmerston North | reverse complement strand
ATATAGTTTTATATCAATTAAAACTAATGAAAACAGTTCCAAAGATAGCAATCGAATTACAAGGCGGAGAACATTTTGGAAATCTAGAAAGAGAAAAATGTGATACAAGAAAATCACAAATATGCAAAGAAAAAGGTATTACTCTACTTGAAATACCTAATTCATTTATTAAATCATATGAAACTATTAAAGAATTAATACTAACTAGTTGTGGTCAAGAAGTTGAACAATTAGAATTCTTTTAAAAAAGATAGCAAGATTGCTATCTTTTTCGCTCTCTTCAGGGGACGCCGTGAAATACGTTTTTGCCAGATTATGATTTTCCAAAAAGTCCGATTTTATGGATTTTTTTGATTATCGTTTTTTAAAATTAATTATATTTTTCTATATTCTTTAGTGCTCAGAATAGTGCTTAGAAAAATTATATACACATATTAAAAAGGAGTTTTTTATTAATTCTCCCTTTTATTCTATTCATTAGTTCTACAGCTTGATACATTGTCAATGATCATCAGTTAACATTGAAATCACATCATTATATATTTGATTTCCATACAATTTGATTATTCCTTCTTTAATTTCAGAAGATTTGTAGACTTCAATTATTTGATTATTTATTTTATCAAAATCCTCAGATGAAGAATTTTCATAGTCAAAACTATCCCAAATAGGTTTTAATACTTTTTTGCTGTATTCATCAAATTCATTTATTGATTCTTCATACAATGAAGAATTAATTATTTCAAAAAAATTAGTAATTATTTTAGTGTTCATTACTAATTTATAAGCATCATTATTTAGGTTTCTTATAAAAATATTGTCCATTTCTGATTTAATTTCTATAATAAGCTTATGAATATCATCTTTGTTAGCCTTTGTTTGTAATAATACTAATTTATCTACTTCATCATGTTTATCAATATGGGCATATCTATTTCTAACTAGTCTAATTATATTATATAATGTGTTGCCTTTTATTTGTTTAGATATAATGTTATTTATAATAACTCTATTAAAGAAATATTTCTCTAAATGCTTAAAACCATCTAGTAGTTGAAAAATATTAAAGTAATCTTCTTCTGTATATAAATCTTTTGTTTCTACTTTAAATAATACTAAAGACATATTAGATAATATTTTAATTTCATCATTAGTCATATGTGCACCTTCTTGATTAATTATTATAGCATAAAAAAGAGTAGAAATATTTTCTACTCTTAATCTGCAGTCCATCTTCCTTCAAAATCCTTGGTATCACACTTTAATGAATTAACTAAGTTATTATATTCTTCTATTCCTGAAGGCAACATTTTCATTGTATTTAATGTTGTTGATACAGCATTTCTTATATCTCCTAAACATTTCTTAGCTTTAGTCCAGTTTGCGGTGCTAAATACTCTATTAATTGGTTGTGGTTCATTAGAAGCATTAATAAATGCTATATTTAGACAATTGCCTGCCATATTAACAACATCATTTAATTTATTTGATTGTTCTAATTTCTTTAATGCAACATCCGGCTTAATAACAACCTCTCCAGAAATATTATTTATGACACTAAAGATAACAGAAATAGCATATAAATGATGATATGGTGCATATGATTTCATAGCAAGTAATGTTTCATTTAATCCCAAAGGATTTTCTTTTGCCCAATTTTCAAGTACTTTTCTTCCCATTACATTTAAAGCTTGAATTTTTTCAGGTTCATAATCCTTCTTAAATAATTGATCAAAGTACTTGTCGAATATTTTAGTTGGTGAATAAGCTATATTTGGTCTTTGAGATTGCCAAGTAATTAAATATTTACCAAGCAATTCTAAATCAATAACATAATTATCATCTTTATTAGCTGGTTTTAATTCACCACGCTTTGTAATTAAATATCCATTACTATATTTTTGTTCAAACATTTTCTTCATGGCAAGAACACGTTTATCATTACTTCTTAAATCTCTAGCTTTAACTGTACTTTGAGAGTTTGTAGATGTTGAAATTTTGTCTCCTCGTTCTCTTTCAGGAACTTCATAGAATCTAAACATTATGTAAGCATTGTTCTCTTCTTTAACTTTCTCACTACAAGACAATATCGTATTTAATGATTGACAACCATTAACTACACTAAATCCATTCAACTTTAATTTATCGTTTTCAATGCTCATTTTATTACATATAGCAGTTATACCATTATGATAGAAAAAGAAATTGTCAGAATCATTATAAATAGTATCTTTAATACCTTTATTAACTGGATTACTTAATCCAAGAGATTGTCTAACATTCTTTTTAAATAATGCTTGATCTTTAATGTGCGGAATCTTGATACATTCTTTTAGAGGAATTGCAGCTAAAACAACATTAACATCACCAATATTCATTTCCATATATTTTCCTTCTTCTAAAGGAAAAGAATATGAAATATTAGGATTTTCTTGGCCAAGTGCATAATCATATCTACTTTCTAACTCGTTAATATCAACAAGAGTTAAAGTCGCAGACAAATCATCAGATGTAGCTAATCTTTCTTTAAATGCCATTAAATCATTCATTGCATCTGCTGTTAATGATGTTGGAATTAATAATTCAAATTCTATGTCATATTCATCTTCTAATGCTGTAGAAACTTCTGATAATTTTTGCTTTACTTTCTCATTAGCATTTTCTTGTAATTTCGTAATATTTTTTAGTTGTTCCCAAGATGACAAAACTTCTCTAATTGGTTCAGCATTTACAACATCATTATAGTATTTACCTTGAATAATATGAATTACTTGGTTTGTATCATCTATATATATTGCATCAAATTGCTTATCATTTTGACCATCAGTAACACAATACTTAGCTTGATTTTCATCTAGATTATATATGTTTCTTAAATACCAAGCTACAAATCTTTGACCATCATTTGAATAATTATTAACATAATACTCATTTTTTATTTCGTTATCAATTTTATCTTTCATTAATTACACCTCACTAACCAATTTTTCTATATTATCACAAAGTGGTAAAACTCTTTCCAACTTATCTACTATCATCTTCTGTTCATCAATAGAAGGTAAAGGGATTTTTATATTTTTAATCTTATTGATCGAAACACCACCTATTATCCCTGATAAATTATCATTAAAATTTAATAAAAACTGTGGGCTTTGTAAAAAATAATATAAATACTTATTATTAATAGTTTCATTTATTGGTGAAAAATTACATAGTTTATTTCCAAAGCATACTTTTTCATTAAGTATACCAATTTTTCTACCAGCTGAACCACCCTCTATACACAATAGTATATCACTAGCATTAGCATATTTAAAAGATTCTTCAGCAAAAGGTATTTTTACTCCATTATCGTAGTTAATTGAATGATCAAAATTTACATCTTTTGTGGCTATATAATTATATCCTTCACTAAGATTTGTATATTTAGATTTTTTTATTGATTCTGAAATACTATTACCAGTATATATTTCACATAGTTTTGATAACTCTTTACTATCAAAAGATAAATCAAAAGCATTTTTTAAAATTGATCTTTTCATATCGGCTGAAAAATTTCTTTTTATATAATACATTTCATCAACAAGAGGTTTTAAAACATTTAGTTTTTCAAAAAGGAACTCTATCTTTTCCACTATATTTTTTTGTTCTTCTAAAGATGGACAAGGAATAACAATTTTTCTTAAATCTGTTTTAGAAAACTTTGGTGTTGCTGTTCCGCCTTTATCACCTAATAATTTCTTATTACCTAAACTTGAATCGAAATAATACTTTATATATTTTTTTGTTATGTCATTTTTAAATTTTAACATTACTGAATTTGGTGCTAAAGTCATAAATTCATGAACATTTGGCATTATAAATGTTTTTCCAATTGAACCACCAATATTAGGAAGTATAAGTTCTCCGCCTTCTAGTTTAGATTTTTTAAGGAATTCATAAGTCTTTTTATCAACATATACCAATTCATTTTTAAAATCATTAGACAAATCTAAAGTTCTTACAAAAAGTGCATACTTTGATACATTATCTCTTTTGGTATTATCCCTTAACGTTTTAAAGCTTCCATTTGCTACATAATCTGTTATAACAGTTGCAATATCCTGAAGTCTAACATATTTCCAGTTTATAGGTATTAATGTAGGTTCTTTATTTAGATCAATTGCAGGGAATTTATTATCTTTTGGAATTATTCCTTCTTTTATTAATTTTTCTTTATACTCTTTAATATCATGTAATTCATTGTTTATTATATCTAAATCACTAATGCTATGAACTAGCTTTCCTGTAAATGCATGTAATAAAATTGACTTTTTTAAATCCTCTATAATCACTTTAAATCACCTATTAATTCAATTATTTCTTTTAATTTAACATCTAATTCTTTTTCGATTTGTTCTCTCTTATTAATAAAATTGTTAATTGTTTCTTGTGGAGATAATATGATTTCTTCTTTTTTAGGGAAACCACATAAATCTATATTATAGTTAAGAGACTCAGATATTTCATCAATAGTATATTTTCTAGATTTCCAAGTATCAGTCAACGAATCGTCATATTTAACATCTTTTATTTCTGTTCTATTATTCCACCATTCAATAACAGAACTAAGGTGCTTTAATTCTACAGGTTTAGTTTTAGAAAATGCTTTATATCCTTCCGGCATATCCATCCTATAAAACCATACTTCTTTAGTTGGTCCAGTTTTATCAAAGAATAGCAAATTAGTTGCTATACTTGTATAAGGCGCAAATATGGAACCTGGCAATCTAATAATAGTATGCAAATTACATTCAGACATTAACTTTTTCTTTATAGCAACCTTTGTATTATCTTGTCCAAATAAGAAACCATCGGGAAGTACAATTCCAACTCTTCCATTATCTTTCAACCTGTACAAGATTTCTGTCATAAATAAATCTGCAGTTTCTGAATCTCTTAATTCTTGTGGAAAATTTGCTTGAACTGATTTTTTTTCTGTTCCACCATATGGAGGATTCATAAGAATCACATCAAACTTATCAGATTCTTCATAATCTCTAACATTCTTTTCTAAGGAATTACCCCTAATTATATTAGGCTCATTAATATCATGTAATAACATATTTGTAGTACATAGTAAATATGGAAGAGATTTTTTTTCAACACCATAAAAAGAATTTTTAAGTTTTTCAGTTAAAGCGGTATCTTTTGCATCTACTTGCATATGACTTAACGCAGATACAAGAAATCCACCTGTACCACAGGCAAAATCAGCAACAGATTCTCCTATTTTTGGATTAACCATTTTTACTACAAAATCAGTTATAGCACGTGGAGTATAAAATTCTCCGGATTTACCGGCTGATTGTAAATCTTTTAAAATCGTTTCATATATTTCATTAAATGCATGTCTTGTCTTAAAATCTGTAAGATCTATTTCATTAAGAACATTTATAGCTTGTCTTAAAAGAACACCATCTTTCATATAGTTATTTAAATCTGTAAATACCTCTTTAACAATCAAACCACGTTTTGTAGTATTTTCAGTAACTTCAAGATTCTTTAATGTTACAAACAATTGAGTAGTAAAAGTAATTAGGTCATCACCAGTCATTGCTTTTCCATCCTTATTATCTAGTGCCCAATTTCTCCACCTATACTCATCTGGAATTATTGATGAATAATTATCTTCAAGAATTTCCCATTCAAATTCTTTTGCATCATATAGTTTCAAAAAAAGCATCCAAACTATTTGTTCAATTCTTTGAGCATCACCATTAATACCGGCATCTTGTCTCATTATATCTTGTAATCTTTTTATCATTGTTCCAAAATTCACTTATATAACCTCCGCTCTATTTTTATAAAGAAGATTCTTAATATTCTTTATCATTTCAACGTATTTATCTTTACCACCAAATTTAGTTATTATTGGAACAATTCCTCCAAATTTACTAAAATTAGGAACCTCAAGACATCTAATGTTTTCAATTTCAACAACATTTTTATTTTCATATGTATTAAGTAATTCCATAATTATTTCTTGTTGTTCATCATTATATTGTTCCAATTCATTACTTTCTAGTACATTTTTAACTCTATCTTCTTTTGTAACAGCTTCTTCATCATAAACAACCTTAGATAATAAATCAAATATATCAATATCATTATTTTCAGCTTGTTCTTCTAATGCATCTACCATTACTCCATCATCAATAAGGCTTTCAATAAATTCTTTTTTAGAATCGGCTCTGAACCATTCTTGCGAAAATTCACAATAATTTTGATATATTTTCTTTAAATTTTTCTTTGAAAAATCTGCTATTGACTCTGTTATTAATTGACCATTTGCATCATAATATTTAACAGTTTCATTGATAATAGAAACATCTACTCCATTTACATATATTTTCTTATTCCTATCATCGATTATTACTCCACCAGTAGGTGGAGTAATTCTAGAAGGTATGTCATTACCATAACCAGATCCTGGTATAGGAGTCTCTCCGTTACCTCCATCAATATCTAAAACTACTTCTGCAGGACCATCAAATGCTGGATCAGAGAATTTTTTAGCATTGCCTCTAAAATCCATAATTGTAAAGAATTGTTTACCTCTATTTTCAACCAATCTAGTTCCACGTCCAATTATTTGCTTAAATTCTGTCATGCTTTCTACTTCTCTATCAAGAACTATTAATTTAACCATCTTTGCATCTACACCTGTAGATAGTAATTGGGAGGTTGTTGCGATAACTGGATATGGACTATTGTTATCAATAAAATTATCTAATTGTAATTTACCAGCCTCATCATTACCGGTAATTCTTACAATATAATTAGGATTAATAGCCATCTTATCTTGATTTTCTTGTGCTAAAGCATTACGCATTCTTAATGCATGCTCTGTATCGACACAAAAAACTATTGTTTTAGCCATTCTATCAGATGACTTTAAAAACTCAGTTATTCTATGAGCAACTACTTTTGTTCTTTCATCTATTACAATTTTTCTGTCAAAATCCTTTAATTCATATTCTCTATCTTCAAGTTCATAACCATCTTCAGCAAGTTTTCCCTTTTCTGGTCTGTAACCTTCTAGATCCTTATCAAGGCTAACTCTTAAAACCTTATAAGGAGCTAAAAATCCATCTTCAATTCCTTGATTTAACGTATACGTATATATTGGATCACCAAAATAAGTAATGTTTGATGTATCTTTTGTTTCTTTTGGTGTTGCAGTCAAACCAATTTGAATAGCACCAGTAAAATAATTAAGAATTTCATGCCAGTTAGATTCTTCTTTAGCACTACTTCTATGACACTCATCAACAACAATTAAATCAAAAAAATCAGGTTTAAATTGTTCATAAATATTTTTTTCTTGGTTTTTAAGTTGATGATATAAAGACATATAGATTTCATAAGAAGAATCCATATTTCTATGTTCAATCTTAGTCATTACCTTTTGAAAAGGTTTAAAATCATTTGCCATTGTTTGATCTATTAATATATTCCTATCAGCTAAATATAAAACTTTTTTAGCTTTGCCTGCTTTATGTAATCTATGAACAATTTGAAATGCAGTAAATGTTTTACCTGTTCCTGTTGCCATTACTAATAGAATTCTTTTTCTACCCTGTGATACAGCTTCTACAGTTTTATTAATAGCAATTCTTTGATAGTATCTTGGTGTCTTATTAATATCCAAGAAATAATAAGGTTCTGTTATTATTTTTTCAGCTTCTGAATCAATATTTTTTTCTTCTTTATATCTAGCCCATAATTCTTGTGGAGAAGGAAATTCTTCCATTTTAATCTCTCTCTCTGTACCTGTTATCATATCGTGTTCATAAAAACCAAACCCATTAGAGGAATAAGAAAATGGAACATCTAAATCTGCAGAATATCCAATAGCTTGTTGATTACCAAATGATACCTCATGATTAGCATCTTTTGCTTCAACAACAGCAATTGGAATATTTGGTCTGTAAAAAAGTAAGTAATCCACCTTTTTACCTTTACCTCGTTGAGCTACATTTTCCCTTACATTAATTCTTCCCTTTGTATAATAATATTCGCATCTAACTTGAGTATTTATATCATAACCAGATTTTTGAATTTGTGGTGTAATATATTTTAATTTTATATCTTCTTCTGTTAATTCACTTAAATTCACTATTCATAACCTCCTTATTTCTATGCCATCTTAATTATACCATAAAATGGCGGTTTTTCTTTTATGCAATACTATTTAATTCCTTAAATAATTGCGTTTTTAGTAAAGCATTCCTAAACGATGATTTAGAAATTCTCAAATTGCCAGTTTCATCCATTACCCTAATTAAAGGTGGAAATTTTTCTGAATTTGATTCTATTGCTTCAATCATACTTGAATAATCACCCATATTTTTTGCTTTATGTGGTACAGGGCCTACTAAAACATCTGAATACTTATTGCTGTATTCTAAATTGCTTATATCATAATTTGTTGTATCATCATAAGAAATATAATCTATTCTATCTGGGTGAATTCCCATATCTTTTGAAATCGCATCTAATACGTTTTGTTTTATTTCCACTCTTCCAAACACTATTATCTTAGATGATCTTACATTGCAATATTGAAATGATTGTTTTTTTTCTCCTAATCCATATTTATCAAGGACTTTATTTAACTCTTCACTTCCAGATCTATTAGCTAAAGTTACTTCTTCAACAATTTTGGAATAAATCTCATCAATTAAAAATTGTAATTTTTGACTATCTAACACTGTTTACAACTCCAATCTTATAAACTATCTTTACCTATATCGTTAAGTTCTTCTTCCAATTGTTGAAGTTTGGCTTTCATTATTTTTATAGAATCTATTTTAGCTAAATATTTATTTGCTAATTTTTTTTGTTCATCCATTGGTAACAAAGAAATATTAATTTTCTTTAATTGGCTTGCATTAATTGATAGTATTACAGCACCAGTTTGTATTGATGATAATATTTTATTACCCTTATCACTATCGAAAAATAGTTTTAAATAATATGGATTAATTTTCTTTTTATCTGGCCTTAGTATTAATAAGTTTCCACTTGCAACTATTTTTTCATTTTTCTCTACAGATGCTACAGCAGTCTTAATTTTTGAACTTTTGGCTGACATAATTAAATCACCATCTTGTAACAAGTATTTTTCAACCGCTTTGGGATCTGCTTCAAAAATAGTTAATTCATCATTTATTATTCCATTATTAATATCACTTAAATTTAATATTTTAAATGTTTTATCTGACTCAATATTTACACTACTTTTATCTATTTCTTCAGCTGTAATACGGTACCCTCTAATCATTTCAATTATTACATTCTCAAGTGGAGTTGGATTAACCAATTCAACTTTACTATCAAAATATCTTGATAATGTAAGATTGTAATCATTATCTTTTATATCATTAATGTTAATAAATCTTAAATATTCAGACTCTGTATTTGATTTATATTCTTTAATTACTTTTTCAACGTCAATGGTATTAATTCTTCTTGTCGCTGCATATAATTTGCTTGCATCAATAAATTTAATTTGTTTTCTAGGTTGTTTATTGAAAACAATCAAAGTACTTGCAATATTACTATATGCAAATAATTTTTCTGGTAACGAAATTATCGCTTCAATATAACCATTATCAATTAAGTATTTTCTAATATCAATATCCGTCATTTTGAATAAACATCCATTAGATACAATAGCAATACCTGTTCCTTTGCTATTTAACATACTTAACATGCTTAAAATGAAAAACCAATCTCCAGAATTCTTTGATTGTATTTCCACTCCGATTTTTTTAGAACTCAATAATGCATCAATTGGTATTTTTGGCATAAATGGATAGTTACAAAAAATCTTATCAAATCTTTCTGATATATTTTCTCTAAATATATCTTTGGTAATAATATTATAATTGGCATTTAATATTTCAAGTCTTATTCTAGCAACCAGTGATGCTTCAGCACTAATATCAATTCCAGCAAATCTCATATTATTCATATCAAGCTTTTTATTAATTTTATTATGATAATTAGCTAAAAAACTTCCTTTAAAAGAACCTAAATCCAATACATTTTTACCTTCATATGTTTCTAATATTTCAGTAGCTAATTCTGATATACATTTAGGAGTAGATTCGTTATAAATAGAAGTCTCATAATCAACTAATACCATTTCTGGAATTAAGTTTTCATTTTCATTTAAATAAGTAAAAAATGGTTGCAAATTAACTTCTTTAAATATTTTTCTTTCATAATCCCTAACAACTTCTTTAAATAAACCACCAAAATTATCCATATGGCCAATCATCATATTTAAAAGATTTTGACTGTTATATGATTCTTCAACTACTCTTTTAGCTTTTCCTTCTTTTCTATACCTGTCATAGATATAAATCAACTCATAAATCAAAACATCGGCATTAATTGCTCCAGTTGATCCTCTTAATAAATCAAATAATTTTAAATTTGTTTGCACAATTGCATTCCTCCTTTTTGGGTAACCTTTTACCCGCTTGCAAAATAATAATATCATCTATTTGGGTAAAACGCAACCCTTTTTTAACGCTTTTTTATTTTTTTTAGATTTCTCGTTGTTTTAATATATTTATATAAATATATTAATTTATTTTGAAAAAATATTGCTTAGTCTTTAAAATTTAGCATTTTGTTACTCAAAAAGCATTTAATCAACTATAATAAAATATAAAAAAGTACAATATATTTGCTCTTATAAGTGCTAGAGCTAGTGCTCAGAAAACAATAGTTATTCTCTCAAACCATTATATTTCCTAATAAAAATGAGAGAGATATTAATTCATCTCTCTCTTCAGGGGGAATCCTAATCTTCTAGTGTTTAAAAGTGATTAACCGCATTTAGAAAGGCCCATAAAATTTTGTAGAGCTCCTTATTTTTTTAGTTTTTTAACTTTTTTAATATTTTGCCACCTAAATACCACCTAAAATTACCACCTACGGCGTACCATCATCTTTAACCATATTATAAAAAGTATTAGTTTTTAAGTTTAATAGTCTCATAACCTCTCTTGCTGTTATTTCTTTATTCTTCCATCTAGTTATTACTTCATCAAAATTATCTGGTTTATTAATTTTAGGACGACCAAATTTAATACCTTGTGCTAGTGCTATATCAATACCTTGTCGTTGTCTAACTTTAATTTTTTCTCTTTCAGTTTGTGCTACATAAGATAATAAACCTAATATTAAATCATTAATAAGTGTTCCTAATAAATCTTTCTTTTGGCGAGTATCTAATAAAGGCATATCTAATACTACAATATCAGCTTTAATATTTTTAGTTATATCTTTCCACTCATTAACTATCATTTCATAATTTCTACCTAACCTATCAATAGATTGTATAACTAATAAATCATCTTCTCTTAGTATATTTTTTAATAATTGATACTGTTCTCTTTCGAAATCTTTACCTGATTTTTTATCTATATAAATATCTCTATCATCTATACCATAATCTTTAAATGCTTTTAATTGTCTTGCTTCATTCTGATCTTTACTAGATACTCTACCATATCCAAATATTCTACTACTCATAATTACCTCGCTAAATAATTGCTCATCTCTCTATATAATCTGTCAATTATTAAATCTATGAATACATCATTTAAATCCATAACAATATTTCTTTCTCTTAATTCAAGCATAAAATGCCATACAGCAATAGTTATAGGAAAACCTTTAATATTATTATCTTCTAATATTGCATCCATAATAGTATCAGTATATCCATCACATACACTTCTTACTATTTTTCTTAATTCATTTTCTCGTTTCATTATTCACCTCCGACAGTATTTTATAATCTAATTAAAATATCAGCACTAAAGTATTTAAAAAACTATCAATTCTTTTCAAATATTTAAAAAATAAAAATATAACTTTTTCAAACATAAAAAAACACCCAATATATTAAAATATTAGATGTTTGTTAATGTGTACTTTTTCAAACATTATTTTCCTTCTATTTCTGATACTTTATCTTCAAAAATTTTAAAATAGATATTTTTATTTTTTTCATTTTTATACTTTAATTTTATTATTAAGCCATCTTTCATCATAAAAGCTATATCTTCAGGTATCTCAGCACTTAATTTAAAATTATAACTTTCCTTTGCCGGAATATTATAAATAGTTGTTTTATCGACTGTTATGCATCTACTTACAACTCTCCTTGTTTCCTCATCATTAACATCCACTTCTTTTAGCAATTCTTTATTTTTATATATGTTTATTTTCAAATCTCTCATTATTTTCGGCAACTCGCTACTATTATATACATCAATGTCAAATTCAAATCTAAAACTTTCAATATTAGTACCATCTTTTTTTGAAGTAGTTGGCCCATAATGATTATCTTTTGAATTATACCAATACTTACCATCAAAATCATTTAAATATATTTTTAATTTTCCTTTTTTCTTTAATATATCTGTAATAATTAATGTAATAGTACTACCCAATATAGCCCCAATAATACCTTCAAATTCTTTAATAATACATATTATATCTTGCATTTGTACCACCAAAATAATTATATCATATTTGCCTAACCAAAATAATGACAACTCTATACTAGCAGTTGTTTATTTTAAAATGCACCATTAGATAACCCATGTAATTTTTGATAACTACTTGAAATAACTACATTAAAATTACTATCTTTATATTGTTTATGTATATTTACAATTGCTTCAATAGATTTTTTTAATACTTCTTCATCAGCAGTTATAATTATAAAAGTAATATCTTTGTGACCTTTAATTTCTTCATATGGTATAACACCATCAATCACTTTAATTTCTTTATTTTTCTTTTTAAACACTCCTAAAACAACATCTCCTTTCTATTTACCAGTTAATATCATCAAATCAGCTATTTCCTTTAATTTATAGTAATGTTCATTAAATAAATCTTTATTATTAGCACAACAAGATACCATAACTAGTGTTTTATTGGCATTACTAATTATATCTTTTAGTTCTTCAATATCATCAATATTTAATCCCATTAATTCTAAATAATCAACTACTACGATATCATTATTATTTAGGTTATTAGTAATATTTTCTAAGGTATATTTATTATTTCCATATTCATATAACAACTATTATGCTCATTTAAGAATAGTTTTGAAATAGTTGATTTATATAAAAGATTATATAACATTTGGAGAGCAGAAATGAATAAGACTACTCTTGGAGATAGATGTAAAAACGATTGTCAAAAGCTAATTAAGACAGTTCTTAATTACGCTGAAAAGCATTGGAATTTTAGTCTAAGAAAGTTATATAACAAATTAGAACCATTTAAAACTCCTGGAGCTTAAAAAAAAGAAATGAGATATTATACTCCAGAGGAATTCTTTCAATTTATCTCTGTAGTAGATGATGTTAGATATAGAGCTTTCTTTAAAACTTTATACTATTGTGGATTAAGAAGATCAAAAGCTAGAGGTTTAGAATGGCAACATATTGATTTACAAAATAGAAAACTATCAGTTAAACAACAAGTTATTAATCCACCAAAAACTAATGCTAATCGCGATTGGTTTAAGTGTAGTACTAAAACTGAATCTTCAATTAGAACATTACCATTATGTGATGATTTATTAGAAGATTTAATCGAACTGAAAAAACAAATGGCAGTTCAAAAGAAGTTTAATGATAATTGGTTTGTTTTTGGAGATAAAGAACCTATTTCTCAACATCAAATGAATTATCATAATAAGTTATATGCTAAAATGGCTGGAGTAAAGTTTATTAACCTACATGGATTTAGACATTCATGCGCTTCAGTATTAATAAGTGGAAGTACACCTATTGCAGTAGTATCTGCATATTTAGGTCACTCTGATTCAACAGAGACACTAGAAACATATACTCATATGTTTGACAAAGATCTTGATCAAGTACCAAATTATTTTAATACAATAAAAGAAAATATTTCTAAACCTAAAAGTAAAGATTTAGAAAGATAAATTTAATTGCATCGCCTCCACTCCATTCGATGCAATTAAAACTTGATTAGAGGCAATTAATCAACTTGTTAATAAAAGATTAAAAATTAGCAAATTGTGGCAAAATTGTGGCTTAGCGTACTTGCACGCAAACAA
>AUXO010761840.1_pt1 | contig 14173 bp, 19 predicted proteins | sample 768731 | NCBI WGS metagenome assembly AUXO01 (sample SAMN02715735, study PRJNA202380) | gut metagenome | biome: sheep rumen | host: Ovis aries | place: New Zealand: Palmerston North | reverse complement strand
AGCTTGATAAGAATAAATCAAAGACCTTTTCAGTGCCCTTTCTTTTCCTTGTTGCATGCGGCTTTCCTGCCGCTGCCCGCCGCGATAATTTATTCGTGCATTTAATTCGTCTATATCTAACATCTTTTCTCCAATTCAGTTAGAAGATTAAGACATTCAAAAATAGTTCTTCTAAATAATCCAAAACTATCATAATCAGTTAACTCATATAATCCTTCTAACTTGCAAAGTAATGAAAATATCAAATCTTGCTCTTGTGTAAATATTTTATACATTCCACAAACTTCTACCACAATAGTATCTAAAGGTCTAACCCAGTCAATACCCTCTTCTCTATTAGGCAGCAATTTAAAGATTTGATTACGTAGACGTTCAAAATTATTTTTAGCTTGGTCTGTAATAACAATATTTAGAGAATTATTCTTCTCTAAGTTTTTTATACAAATCATCGTAATCAGGCGGATTATCAGTGTCATATTCAGCTAATAAAGGCATAGTAGAATAATATTTGCCTTCAGACTTTATAAATTTTCTTCTTTTATAAAGTCTTTGTAAATGAAATCCTTCTTGCTTATATTGCTCTCTTAAAATCCTAAGCTTCTCTATATGGTTAGCTTGGGAAGTAAATTTAAAGTCACTGCCGCTATATAATTCTCTAACAAGGTCTATATGCGCTAATTGTTGACCAAGCCATTCCATTACCATATAGGTAGCAATTATATTAGCTTCTTCTCTTGTTAGTTCTATATTAAAAGTTTCAGAATCTATATCATAATTAGTTAAATCTTGTCTTGGAAATTCAAACCAATGAATTGCACTAATCAATAGCTTCTTTAACATTTTTTCCGTATCTTCTTCAGTTAATTCTAAATACATATCATCAGTGCACTTAGATAGAAACAAATTATAAACATCGGAGAAAGGCGTTGGTGTTATATCAGCCATTATCATTCCTCCTTTTATATATTAACTGTTCCAAGATGGTTTATCAGTACTTGCTTTTCTTTCAGGAACCGCCGGTTTAGCTGCTTTTCTCTGAGGTTTATCATCTATTGCAATCTTACCATCTTCTTGACTTTCTTTTTCATTCTTAATCATAGTAGTGATATCGTAACCTGTTTTATTTAAAATTAAATCACGTTTACGAATATCAGCTACCTCATTTTCAAAAGCAACTTCAACAACTAAATCTCTAACAGCTTCTCCACCAAAAGTAAGACAGTCATCTAATTCATCAACTGTTCCTTTTAATACTAAATTCTTAATATCTTCTTTAGTATATAAATCTTCTGGTTCACATTCAGCTGTACCAAAAATTTCTTCTCTTGCTTTTGCATCAGTAATAATTAAATATTTCTTTAAGGTTCTTAAACCACCTGTACTCCAAGCTAAAGCTTTAATTTCGTCTAATGGAAGTTTCTTAACTTCTCCTGCAGTAAAATGTCTATGAATACCTTTATCTTGAAGTGAATAGCCAACATTATGGCTAGCTCTATTTTTTACTAAAACATAATCTGACATAATTATTTCTCCTTTTAATTCCTTTTTCTCCTTTAAAAATAGCGGCGGCAGCCTCACGACCGCCGCCACGTACTTTCTTTAAATTACAGACTAGTATTTTCGTAAATACCGAAACCAGCGTTAAGACCAACAATAGCCACACCAAATTTCTGATATGTCTGGAAGTCTCTTGACCAATCATCGTTATCTTCAACTTCTCTAACCTGTGTCTGACCTTCAAATACAATCTTAATAGGCTTTTCAGCACCACTAGGAATGATATAAGCAATCTGGTCATTAAGAACAGTTGCAGTGAATTTTTCATCAGTATAAGACTGACTAAGAACAACTACATTATGTCCTTTGTAGCTTCCAAGATATCCCTGAGCCCACTTAGTATTCTTCATCTCGTTAGAAACCCAACCAGTCTGAGGAACCATAGTAGCAGCGAACTTGTAAGTACAGAAGATAGTAGCTTTTCCACCCATAGAATCAGCCTTTGCAAGAAGTTCATCCATAGAAGCTTCTACGAAAGCTGTTTCAGATTCGAAGCAGATATTCTTTGTACGGATACCAGCTACGATAGAATCAAGAGCTTTGATGATTTCTGTATAAACTGCATCTGACATTCCTTCACGGATAAGACTGATGAACTCATCAAAAGTAAATCTGCCATCAAGGAACTCTTCAAGACCAATTCTTGCAGCACCACCGTAAGCAGTTGTCTGAACAGTAACTGTTCTTCCATCAAGCATGAATACTTCGTAACGTCCAGCAAGACCAACTTTTGTAACAAAGTTTTTCTTAGCACGTCTCTTAGCATCTTCAGTAATTCTCTCAACGAATACTGCCTTGTCACCCTGTCCAATTGTAGAAATCTCAGCGAACATTCCATACTGAGCTTTTACATCAACAGGAAGAGTTTCAGTAAGAACTTTCTCTACAAGAGCAAAGATAGTGTTCTTATTCTCTCTGTAAGTTGCATAATCTTTTGTAAGCTCGCGGAGTTCATTTCTAAGTGTTTCCTCTGCGGCTGCATATGTAAGTTTTTCCTCGCCATAGCTGAAAGAAGTAGAAGGATTACCTTTGGCTACTTGTACAGCTAAAGCAAATAAGTTTTCTCTATTTAAAGCCATTATCGTATCCTCCTATATTATTTAACTACCTGAAGTTTAACGCCATCTTGACCATCAGGCATTGTGTAGTATTTAACCACTCTAAGAAGTGGACTAGCTGAAGCTGTAGTACCAGCTACAAGATAACCATTTGCACCAGGTGTAAAGTAATCACCAACAGATACTGATACACCAGTTGTTTCTGCTTCATCATCTGTATTAGCTTCGAAGCAGTTTGTTGTGTAGATGTCACCAGGCTCAAGTAAGAATACTCTAGGTGTCATAACACCATCATTATAATCCTTTTTCTTCATAGCCCAATCTCTGTGCATCTGCTTTCTTTCATCGTAAAGTTTTTCCTCGTTATATACCAGCATCCAAGGACCGAAACCAGTGAAATTGCACTCTCCGTTAGCGTAATCATACTTTACAAACTGTCCGTTCTCAAGAATGTTTACAGCTGTAGACATAGGGAGCTGTGCATACACATGACCATTTCTAGGTGCTGAAAGATGGTTAGGTTCAACTTGACCAAAACCAATTCTTTTTAATGTAGCCATCTGAATTTTCCTCCTATGGTATTATATCATTTCTTCTTGTGTTCTCTTTACTGCTTTTACCCAATCCGGAATATATGTTTCTTGGTGGATATTAAAAGTAGTATTTGTTTGTTTATCTTCCTCATTAGAGTTATCTACTAAGTTAATTTTCTTTCTATAAGCAATCATAACTAACTTAGACTCAATTTCTTCTAATGAATAAGAATCAATATTGTCAAGAACATCTTTTTTATCTTCATCAGTTAATTTAGTAAATTCAGCAATTTTTTCATTTTTAGCTACTCTTTCTGTATCTAATTTAAAAGCTTTTAATGCTTCAGCTTCAGCAGCTAATGCATTGTAATTACTTTCTAATGCTGAATACTTTTCTTGAAGCTCAACAAGCTGTGTATTTAAAGCATCATACTCTTCTTGAGTATATACTTTCTTTGCACCGTTCATAGTTCCATCTCTAAGTTCTTCTTCTTCCTCAGGTGTAGGTTCATCTTCTTCACCCTCATCATCAGAACCTTCATTGTCACCATTTGTATCTTGTTGGTCATCATTACCTCCATCGCTTGCAGAATTGCCTGCGTTTTCGGCCCCCTCAGTAGAATCAGCACCTTCAGCAGCACCATCGCCACCGTCGCCGCCATCATCAAAATTTACATCGGGTGTTTCATTTTCAACTGAAGAAGGGATAGTTTCATTCTCTTGATTATTATCAAAAGTAGCGGATTCATTTTGAACATTCTCGTCCAAATTTTCTTGTCCTGGCATTTTACTTTTTCCTCCTTCCAATGCAAATTTTAATTCATTAACCATGTTGTGCATTTTGTCTTCCCAATTGTCAGATAAAGAAAATGAAGCGCTTACTGTAGCGCCTTCAAAGCAAGGCTCAACATCATCACCCAACATACATAATTTAGTAATATTTGCATCGTTTATGATAAAAAATTCATAACCACTTTCACTATCGAATTGCCATTCACCTTGTAAGGTTTCATTGTCTAATTCCATAGATTGACCTTTTCCTTCTTTATAAGCTTGTGCAGCTTCTTCAAATTGTCCGGTCCACAAATAACCATTACACATAAGATATTCTCTATCTACTTCTTTATTAGTATTCCTATCAACTTCCATAAAATGTTGAAACCAAACTTTTGCATCTGGAGCAACAAAACCATATGGCTGAGTTAAGCAATTAAACTGGAAACCTTCTCCATTAATAATCAACTCTTCTCCGTGGTCTACAAAGTCTTTTTTATCCTTAGAATACCAACCGACAATAGGATTACCTCTAAGTGTTTTAGCCATTTTTAAAGCAGTTTCTTTATCAATAGAAGAACCATTATCATTCTTCCCAAGATAAAATACTTTAATATCTACAGAAGAAATAAATGGAGAAACCTCTAAAGGCTCTAGATTAATAAACTCAGGAGCACTAATTACTTGATAACTTGTAGGCATATTAATTCTCCTTTTTTACTATTCATATATTTATCATTCTTGGACAACCCTTTTTTATAAGGGCTGTCCAAGTTTTTTAAAAATTTTTGCTTACATTGCTTCCTTATTAGCAGCTGTCTTCTCAGTAGTTGGTTTACCTTGTGATTCATTTGTAGGTCTACCAGCTTCTCCTTGTTCTGCGGATGGGTCTTTTGTGCCGCCTCCTGAAGCAGTTCCACCGCCACCTACGGACTTACTGCCGCCGCTTCCTGTTCCCATTGTTCTATTGTTCAAGAAGTCACCTGACATTGTAGAACTCATTAACGGAGGAATGAATAAATCCCAAAGTTGCAACATTTCATTTTCAAATCTTGCATTTGCTAATATAGAGCTTTGTGATTGTCCAAGAGCAACTTGAGGTAACATCTTAGAGAAACCAAGCTGAGTTTGCTCTTTATACATCTTGCTCATTTCTTTATAATTATAAATTGTAGTGGTAAGAATTTGAACTTTAAACCAATTCTTTTTAGAATTAAATTTTAAATCCATAATATCATTTAACATTCTTTCCATCTGTAAAATCATATTATAAAGAGAAGCTTCATCATTTAATATTGATTTTTCAAGAGATACAGAATTTTCAGAGTTAAACTGCATTTGTGATACACCAGATTCATCAAATACATTATTTTTAGCTGAATTTAATACTGTATCGGTTACACTTGATTGAGAACTTTCTGTAAGGCTTTCAACATTAACTTCAGCAAATGTTGTTAATACATTAACACCAATTGCATTAGCAACCATTTTAACTGCATTTGTATGAATATCTTTACATTCATCAGGGTCAAAAACCATCTCATCATTTTTATCAAGAGGCAACTTCTGAATAACAAGTTTAATTAACTCTTGTTGAAGTTTTTGCTTTGCTAATCCTTGAGCTTCATCTAAATCAATTAAGGCGGGGATGACCGACGCCATGATAGGCATGTCTCCAGAGCCGCCGCACTCACTGCCGCCCGCATTTAATTTAAAAGCTCTCGTTTGGTCTAATAATACCCAATATTCAGCCCCTTCATCAAAAATTTGTTCTATTTTATCTTTTTTATATTTCTTATAAGCCTTTTTAAATTCATCTGGAAATAAATCTAAAACTTCTTTTCTAGCCTTATCAGACTTAAATTCAGTATCAAAATAAACTAAATTAAACTCTACAGTAGGTTTACCTAAATGATTCCACCTAGAACGACAATATTTTATAGGTAAATCCTGTATCATCATTCTATCTTTTCCATCTACTAAGTATCCATAATATACTCCATTTTTTACAATCTGTAGAGCTATAGCTTGTAACTTCTTCTTTACCTCAAATCTGTCTAAATAGTCAAGAGCTTGATAAAATACTTCAACAGATTTTTGTTCTTCTGCTGAAAGTTCTCGATTACCAGCCATCATCTCTATAGCTTTAGGATTCTTATGCTTAGGAAAATATGGAGTTAAAAACCAATCATATCTATACATATATGCCATATATTTACATAATCTAGCATATATACCGCTTGCCATAAAGAAATAGTTAGAAACCTCTCTAATAAATTCATAATCATAACTTTGTAAAGCCTTTATAATTGCCTCTTTTTCAGTAAGCCTTTTATTAGCTTTACTTAATGTACCATTAGGAATTGTAGCATCGGTTACTGTACTGATATTACTAATTTTTAAATCTCTGTATTGTCTTTTAGATTGTTGAGGTGAAGGTATTTGAGTTATAATATTATTTAAACGCATTTATATACCCTCTTTTCTATTTAATAGCCTGCTGCTCGCATAATATAGTCAAAGCTTAGTCTACCTTCATCAGTATAAGGTATAATTACTAATTTTATACCATGTTTTTGACAATATACTCTTTTTTGCATATCGTTATATTGCTGCTTAACCAATCCCGCCATTCCACCAAATTTTTCTTTAGGTAAATAATGTTGAATACCTTGATATTCAATTAAGAAATCTAAATCTCCATCATCATCAAATATCGCAAAGTCAAATCTTAATGGAGTACCAGTGTTAGAAACTAAGTCTTTAAAACTATATTCTTCTTTAAAATTAATACCATTACGTTCTAAAATTTCATGTATAGTGATTTCTCCTCTAGAAGCTTTCATCAAAATCTCCTTTATAACCACTTATTTAATATAATTCTTTACAATAACATTTTAACAATTTCTGTCCAACTTTTTTAATTGTAAAACATCATATCTTTCAAGCGGTTTCCATGTCTACGTTTCTTACTATCTTCTTCTAACTTTATATAATACAATCCATATTCAAAAGCAGAAAATCTATCTTTTGAAACACTTTTATTCTTTTGTTTTAATATAATATTAATACCTTCATTTTCTTCTATTAAATTGCCCATTTGTTCTTTTAAAATAGAAGTCATAGTATAAGGCATTAAATATTTATTTCTTTCTTCAACTGTCATTTCTTGTCCACGCTTAGTTGCTAATAATTTAGCTTTTGCAGTATTTTGGTCTACCAACATTTTAACTTTACCACTAGACAATTGAGTCTGAGCATTTGTATGTGCTTCAGTATTTATTGGCGCATTAGCTTTAATAAGCCACATAGCATTCTGTTCCATATCTGGAGTTTTAAACTTTTTATAGAAACCTTCTTCATCATTATCTACGCCAAAAGGTGGATAGATATCGCCAGTATCAGGGTCTGTGCTAGGTATAACCATAAAGTCAACTAAGCCAATACCAAGACCATTAGCATCTATAATAAGTTTTCTAGCTTTATATTTATAATAAAGAGCCTTAAGTTTTGCTGCCTGTATTCCAAAATGTTCTTCATCGTATGAGTATAACATTACAAGAGACTTAATACTAGCTCCTTGTACTTGCGGAGTTACTTTCCAAACACAGACTTCAGAAGTACAACCTTTTCTACCTACATCGACAGAAAGTACATAGTAACCAGATTTTGAAGTCCTACCTGAAAATTCATATTCAGGTTGAAGTAATATTCTATTTTTATCAAAACTATCAGAAGAAAAGAAAGCATTTTCAGAATCACCAACCCAATGACTTTCATATTCTCTTGCAAATGAATCTTCATTATAAGTACCAGCATCTTTTAATTCATTAACAAAGTTTTTAGAAAGAAGATGCTCCATTACCGGTACCCGCCACGTACCACCTAATACTATGGCGGCTTCGGGATTAATAAGCTGCTGAATAACGATTTCAATAAGCTTCTGATATGCAAATGTTTGTTTGAAGCCTGCGGTTGTAATATAAATCTGTGATTTATTTACATTTTCTTCTTCATGTCTGGTTCCATCCGGAAGTAATCTATCTACGTTCATAAGAGGAAGGATAACTTCATTCAATAGCTGACCATCTATAAGAATAACCTCTTCCATTAGACCGCCTGTTTTACGTTGACCACGAGTAGCATTACTAGTAGCGACAACCGCAAGATTACTACCATTTTTAAAGATATATTCTACATAATCTTTACTTTCCTTAGATGCACCTCTTGCCCAGTTAATTTCATTATGGAAACCTGGAACAAGCTTACAAATTTCATTAACTTTCTCTTTTGCAATACTAGCTGCCTGAGCTTTACCGCCAGTAGTAACGAACAATTGAGCACCAGGATACAATATACATCTAACTATTAGTGTTAAAAAGCTAAGGAATGATTTACTATAGGCTCTCGGAAACACACAATATGCCAGCCTATGACGTATTGCCGCTCTTAAGAACACACGCTGATAAAAGAATAGATTTAATGTTTCTTTTGGCTTGTTACCATTTTCCTCTACACCACACATAAAATCTACAAATAAATCAGGATATTCTCTCCAAAAAGCAATCTGTTGTCTAAGTACTGGCATACATGCTTCTATACGTTCTTGTGAAATTCCTATTTTTTGTATTCTATTATCTATTTTAATTAAAGATTGTAATTCTGCATTATTTAATAATTGAGTATCTTGCTCAAGAAATTTATCTAATTCTTCACTCATATTACACCTCCGAATGAGATAAATCTAATGCAGCTACAATACCAGCGTCTTCCGCCCTCTGCTCCTCAACTGATGCATAAAAATCTTCAAAAGATTCATCGTCAAGAATATGGCGGTCAGCGTTATAATAATTATCTAGCTCTGTTTCTTTTTCAGCAAGCGCTTCCGCCTGTTGCCTATTTTGTAAATTCTTAATAGCATTTTCAAGCTGTTGGCTAAAACCTAAATCTTCAGTAACAAGATTATAAAGATATTGTTGTGTATCTTTAAGTGTCAAATCTATCTTGTCTTGTGGATATTTATCGTCTGGCACAAATCTAGGTATAAATCCTTGCTGTTTTTCACATAAAGCAACCACTGCCCCAACAGAATCAAACGTATTAATATTATCTGCTTTATTTTGTGCTGCTGTAAATTTAGCTGATTTTCGTTGCATATCTGCTACTTTAGATAATTTTAAATACGTATCTGTGTCTCCACGGTCCATCGCTTGGTCCATTTTTAATACTGTTTTAGACAATAGACGAAGTGTATTAAGGGTATCCGCATCATGAATATCAAATGAATCCATCATTTCATTATAATATTGCTCAAGAGCAAGAAGTTCTTGTGGTGAGTATAATCTCCCCCATTTTAAAGCTAATGCTATTTTTAAATCTTGACTCATATTAGCGGCAGGGTCTGGTAGCTCTTCTTCTGGAATATAATTGTTTTCATCAAAGAAATTTAATGAAGTCACTGGTCCAATAGAAGAAGAACCTGGTCCATTCTTTGTTTTAGCAGCGATTTCCGCTAACTGCTCTTCGGTCGGTGCTTCAAATTCCGGTTTCAGCTCTTGTATTTCTGGGGCTGAAGAAAGCAATTCATACTCTTGTTGAGAAATTTTACCTTCTGCTAAATCTTTCTCTAATATTTCTTTTCTTGCGTTGATGCTCTCGATTGCCGCCTGCCGCTTACTCGCTATTTCATTAGCAAAACTTTCACTGTCTGCGTAACGATATTTTGAATAGGTATTGATTTTCATAAGGGATAAATATTTTCCAACGACAGAAGTAGTCTTTAAATTCTCCCACCCTTTCTCGCGTATTACTTTATCTCTTATCTTAATCCATTCGGCTTCAATCCAAGGCACGTCCGCCTTTTCAAGTATCCACATAAATGTATCTGGATTAAAGTTATCTATGTGCGCACAAGTACACTCTTTACACATTTCAAAGTAGCCTTTGTTATCTCTTAGTTTAAAGAAGTTTATTGGCGCTTTCTCCTTGTTACAACGTGGACAAAATAATTTATCAGCCATTTATCTTCCTTTCTGCGGCAATGCTAGATTCCTGTAACATATAGCTGGAGTTAGGTGTTCAGGACCTGCCATTCCCGCGTTTTCTACATTCTTTGCAAATTGAATAAAATCCATCTTTACTGCTTTTATTTCTTGAAAAATAACGTGGTATAACTAATTTAATTTGTCCACATCTATTGCACTTTTTGTACTTACCTTTGACAGCATTGAGGTAATACCAATCTATGTATTGTTCCGCCGCAAGGGCAGCGACCGCCGCAGGTATTTTCTTTGTCCATAAAGTTGATATATATTCGGGGGAGTGAAGAATGTTGTATTTATTGCGGAGCTCCGCCTGTATTTCCGCATTAGAGTGACCGTTAATTTTCATCCAAGCCAGGTCAAACAGCATTGGTTCTTTTTCTTTGAAATCATGCTCAAATAGTTTGGTAAAGTCTATCATAAAGTAATAAGCGTCTGATTCAAATTTGCCGTGCGTTGCGTGTTTAAGCTGGGTATAATTTTTAAGGACCGCCGCCACGTGCAAGGGATTATACATTGAGCAGATGCCGTCAGAGACTACATCGCCATTTTCTGTGACAACTATATTTTCGGAAAGGTCAAGGACTGGAAAGGAGCGTGTTACAGATGTACACTGGATAGGTTTTACTACTGATTCACGAATAACATATTGGTCTTGGCGCATTTGGATAACTTGTTGACCTAGCAGATATGCTTTACGACCTGTGGCATTAGCTTTTTGCTTTTCAACTTCTGAGATGGCTTCACGCAGCGCCGCTAGCTCCGGAGCACGCCGCATTACATCCGGGGAAAAAGGGTCCGCTTCTTTTTTGTAGAGATATTGCTCTTTTCCGCGGTCGGTTATCATATTGTAAATTGAATTTTCGCCGCCTTCAAGCTTCTCCGCTAACCCTTGATATGAAGTTTCGTGATAGTTGAGAACTGTTTTACGGTTTTTAGTTATAATGTTATGTTGTAGGCGTTCTTTTTTAGGTAAGCCTTCAATTATATAATCGGATAATTGAGTAAGATAGCGTGGGGTGAGGTATTCCGGCGGGGTCTCGTTGCATATGCGGGTGACTAAGTCCACGCGGGCCTCTGGCGTCTTTAGGCTATTATCCAGGGGTATAGGTTTAAATTTTGAATCCATAATTTTAAAAGCTCCTTTATTTTTTCCTTTAATTAAATTATACCAAAATTTTTGTAGTTTGTCAATACAATATGTTAGTATTATGTAAATTAAAAAAACTTTTAGACGTGGAGTTGGGGTGGGGAAGGACTATTCTATGTCAATTTTGGATAATTCCCGAAAACTACCCCGCCCGCCTTTTAAAAAATCGAACAGCTGTTCGAAAAAATAGTCGCCTAAAAAAATTTTAAAAAAATTGAAAAAAAGTGTTGACAAGTACTTTTTATTGTGATACCATTAAGCCAACAAAACAAAACAACGACTTGCAACAAGCAAGAGAAAAGAGGGCACTATGAAAAAGAAAAATTTTGAGGTTGTTACAATGGTAAATGGTATGACTGTAAATCGTACAGTTTATACAGATTTTGTTAAAGCATATGCACACGCAAAAAGGCTTGTAGCTTATGGCTTCCGTGTACAGTTTGTAATTAAATCGTGGTATCCATACGGCACGGATGAAATACAAACAGATAAAAGGTACTTTTTTGAACACGGCAAAATTGAACACTATACATCAAGCATGACATACAAGTTTGTATGGAATAAAAGAGGTCATTATAATATAGCTTATGCTAACATTACATCAGGCTTTATTAGATAGTAAAAGCTAAGGTTTGCGGTTATCCTTTAAAACCGCACAAATATAATGAAAAGAGGTATAAAACTATGATGAACAGAAATGCTATGTATGAAGTTTGCGGAACACGTTTTGCAAGTGTCGATAACGCAATCGAAAATGCTTTTTTCAAGGCAATTGATACAAACAATACTATAACAATTTTCCGCACTGTTAAAAACCTGTTTGGCGGTAACGTGTTAGAAAAGAATGTAGTTTGTGAAATTACAGTGCAAGATGCACAAACTTATTATGATAATGAAAAGGCAATGAGAACCGAACGTGATAAAACACGTGATTATGAATTGCACACTAACATTGACGCAATAGAAAAAGAACGTTTTTATCTTGCTATGAAAGACACTTGGAGTGATGATGACTTTGCTTATGATAGGGAATTGCGTAAAAGGTTAGCAATATTAAAAGCTTAAAAGCATAAAGGTTTTGCGGTTTAACCTTTAAAAACCGCAAAATATAACAGAAAAGAGGTTAAAATTATGGTAACAAGTTTAAATCATGCAATAGCAAAGTATAACATGAAAAAGAAATGCAATGCTTATATTATTGGTTTTGTTTATGCAGATAATGTTTATGTTTATAACACGAAAGTATTACCACATAAAGCATTATATATGGATTGCGGAAACTTACGCATGAACTTTAGCGAAACATTCAAGCGCAAACTTATAAATAGCAAGAATTGCTCAAGGTTCTGCACGCTTAATAAGCTCGTGAGCTATATTGATAAAGCGATAAAGTGCAATAGTTTGGGCGAAGCATTTGAAAGAATGATAACAGAATATCATGGTCAAAAATGGCATAAGGATTATTTACCATTTTATAAAGGTAACGATTTAACAGTAAATAATATTGGCTACAGTATTAAACTTGCAAGCAGATGTACAATAGCAAGACAGAAAAGTTTACAAGGATAACATAGCAACATATGGGGCACTATAAGTGCCCCTGTAAAGGAGGAAATATACATGGATAATATCGAAGCAATACTTATAACCCTCATTCAGACAGATGAGGATAACCCAGAATTTGATAAGTTATTAGAAATTGCGGCGGCTGCCGCTTAGGAGGTGGATAAAATGTTAAAAGTTAAAGTGTCATATAAGGGGCTTGTTTTAGGGGTAATTACTATACCACGAAATGAAGTTAGAAGAATAGAGGCTGAGGGCTTTATCCTCAGCCCTTCATAATGAAAAGCGGTCGCGCCGCAGGCGGTGGCGACTTTTTGTCACCTCCGGATGCGGCGCGCTTTTCATTTTTGTGCAAAGTGCACAAATTTTACCTCCAAATTTTGTACATATTGCCTATTGCAATTCAGCCTGATATATGCTATACTGTATACAGAGTTAAGAAAGAGACCCCTAACTACTATAGATTTTGGAGGTACACACTATGTACGATACTTACACCCTTGTTTTAGGATTTACTGATGATGATGGCGACTATGCCGAGATAGTCGAGAAAGTTCTCTATTTTGACGAGGACGCTACCCTTATAGAGCTCGCTGAAAGGGTTAATGAGGTCGTAGCCGAGGAAACTGCAAAAGTTGCAGATGAGCCTTGGGAACTGACAAGCATAGACCTGTATTTCGGAGAAACCGAAGATGGCTGTGATTATGAAAATTTACCGCACATCGCACTGGAGTAAAAAGGGCGCAAAGCCCTTTTTTGTTTGGGCGGGCCGCGCACTACCGACTCCCCTCCGCGCGACCCGCATTTTGTCAATAGTAAAAGTGCACAAAAATTTGCTCGCAATTTTGTGCATTTTGTATATTGACTTTATTCCTAAAATATGATATACTTTAGATACAATAAAGAACGGAGGACAACACAATGATGAACACTTTATTTACCTACACAACCACTACCCGCAACGCAATCGTTACTACTACTTACTGGTGCACTTGGGAGCACGCTTGCAAGGTCGCTGAAATGTTCCTTCTCTATAACGTAGGAAGCGACAACTTCGTAGCCACTTGGTACGATGATAAAACTAAAAAGCCAATTCTTCGCCGTGAGTTTTATCTTGGTGAGGACTTCATCACTGGCAAGCCTGTTGTTTATGTAAATGATACCGAATACTAAAATATAAGGGGGCGCAAGCCCCCACCCGAAAGGAGAAATACAATGACTTACAAAATTACACGCAATGCACACCTTGTTGATATGCCCGAGCAGTTCACCGCTAAGAACTGGGACAGCGCCGTAAAAAAGGTAACAACAGCTCTACAGAGCAACACCACGGTGTTTAAATATGCAAGAGAGAAAAAACTGAACCTCTCTGCAGTCGCAAGCGATATGCTTGTTGAAATCGGCAAAGATTACTAAAATATAAATCCTCCTAAACGACTGAGCCGCCTGAAATTCTCGGGCGGCTCGGTTGCTGGCGTTTCTCTGGCAACCGAGCCG
>AUXO010154012.1_pt1 | contig 14174 bp, 7 predicted proteins | sample 768731 | NCBI WGS metagenome assembly AUXO01 (sample SAMN02715735, study PRJNA202380) | gut metagenome | biome: sheep rumen | host: Ovis aries | place: New Zealand: Palmerston North | reverse complement strand
TTTTTAAAAAAAGAAAAAGCATACGCCATTTTTTTGACATATGCTTCTTATATATAAATATATAACTTATCTCTTCTTCTTGTCAGAAGGACGCTTAATCCACTTGTAAATTGCTCTCCAGAATTTACCATCTAAAGAACCATTTCTCCATAATGTGAAGCCTAATAATAAATAGATAATTAATAAGCCACCAAATACAGAACCAAGTACAATACCAACGATTGCACCAGCACTTAATCCATTACCCTTATTTTCTTCTTCTGTTGGCTCTTCAGGTTCAACTGGAGTAACAGTAATCTTAGCCTTTAATGTATTCTTAGATTCAGCGAAATACTTAGTAAGATCTAATTGGGAAATAGTGCTTACCTTAGAATCAACTAATGTACCATCTAAAGCTACTTCCTTACCAGATTCAGTAGTGAATGTAGCATAAATAGGTAGGATTACATAGTTTCTTAATACTGGCTGATTAGAAACAAAATGAATTACATACACAGGCATATATACAATAGATAAGGATACCTTTTCGCCTGCCTTATATGTATTATATGCTTCCTTTGTACTAAATGATCTAGAATAATCTGTTGATGTAGTAATATCGAAATCTACATCTAGCTTAGAAGCTACACCCTTTTCCTTGCTATAGGCAGCCTGTAGGATTGCAGTCTTTTCCTCATCATACAATGCTTCCTGGCCTTGAATTTCAAAGGATAATGTATTAATAGTTACTGTACTATTACGGCTACCATTATCACTTGAAAAATAGTCTGTTAAATCATATGTATATGCAAATAATGTATCCTTAGGATTCTTAGAAACATATAAATTGTAATAGGATCCTTCCTTAGCTTCTGTATCTAAAAGCTCTGCATCAGTTAAGTCTTTATCAAATAAATGGAATGCAGTTTTAACTTGGTCTTCATATTCCTGAACCTGGCGTGTTGTAGAATAATCAGCCTTTGCCTTATTGCCAAAACAAGAAGCTAAGGCAAAAGTAGATACTACAGAAACACCAATAGCGATGAATTTTCTTCTCATAATCATTGCTCCTTTTCTTTTTCGAACATTAGCATTATATCAAAGATAAAGTTGAAATACAAGAAAAATCCAACAATCAATTCTTCTTGACTTCCACATCCACTCTTTTCGCCCTAGGATGAGACAATTGATACTCATGCTGCATTGTCTCATAATTCACATGAGCATATATTGCTGTAGTAGATAAGGACTCGTGTCCTAAAAGCTCCTGCACGCTTCTTAAATCTGCACCATTTCTTAATAATGCAGTTGCGAAGGAATGCCTTAGCATATGCGGAGAAATATGGAAATGCTCTCCTGCATCCTCTACTAGCTTTTCTAATATTTTTCTTACACCAACTCTAGAAAGCTGTGTACCATTCTTATTTAAGAATACATAACGATTCTCTAAATCCTTAGAATTATAAAGTAGCTCAACTCTAAATGTAGAAATATAATGCTTCAAGGCTTCATCTAAGCCCTCATACATTATGACATCTCTATCCTTAGAGCCCTTACCTCTAATTCTTATCGTTCTTTTCATATAATCTATATCCTTAATTTGCATATTGCAAAGCTCAGAAACACGTAATCCACAGCCATATAGACAGCCTAAGATACAATAATTTCTATAGCCGAGCTTTGTTTCCATATCACAAACCTCAAATAGCATAATGATTTCATCATCCGTAATCATCTTAGGTAGTCTTTTTTCTACCTTGGGAGCCTCTACTCCCTTAAAGAAATTCTCTTTAATTTGCTCTTGCTTATAAAAATAATTATAGAAGCTATTTAATGAGGATAGCTTTCTATGAATTGTCCTTGAGGCTAGACGCTGGCTAGATAAATAAGAAACATAGTTTCTTGGAATCGACGGACGAAGCTTAAGTAAGGATGGAGCCATCCTTTCCTCACGCAAAAAAGAAGCGAATTCACGAATATCCGTTTCATAGCCCAAAAGGGTATTATCACTATAATTTTTTATAGAGGATATGTAGTTTAGGAATTCAGTTAAAGCTTCTTCATCAGTCATTTAATTCTTCAATCTCCTTTTCCATTACTTCTATTGCTCTTTTACCATATAAAGCCTTTCTTTCATTTTTCTTATGTGGAAAATCTAAATCCGCCATAATACCAAAATTAGCACTCATTGGCTGGAAATCCTTCTCACTTGCATTACAAATATATAAGGATAATGCACCAATGGAGGTTGTATTAGGGAAAACATGTAATTTCTTTCCCCTTAAATATCTATCCATGTTGATTGCAGCATAAATGCCTGAGGCTGCAGATTCAACATAGCCCTCAACTCCAGAAATTTGTCCTGCAAAGAACAAATTAGGATACGCCTTAGTTTGGAAGGTTGGATTTAAAATCTTAGGTGCATTGATATATGTATTTCTATGCATTCTTCCGTATTTTGCAAACCTACAGTTCTCAAGGCCTGGAATCATTTGGAATACTCTTTTTTGTTCTCCAAATTTTAAATGAGTTTGGAAGCCTACAATGTTATACATTGTCTTTGCGGCATCATCCTGTCTTAATTGAACTACTGCGTATGGAATTTTACCATCTGGAGTTCTAAGCCCAACAGGCTTCATTGGACCAAAGGTTAGGGTTTGAGGGCCTCTTTTTGCCATAATTTCAACAGGCATACAGCCTTCAAATACCTTAATCTCAAAATCCTTCTCCTCTACACATTCCGCAGTAATTAAAGCATTATAAAAATTATCAAATTCTTCCTTTGTCATAGGACAGTTATAATAGGATGCAATACCCTTATCATAACGGCTCTTTAAATATGCTTTTTCATAATTGATAGAATCTGCATAAATAATTGGTGCTTGCGCATCAAAAAAATAAAAATCATCCATTCCAAATAGATTCTTAATCTCATCACATAAGGCACCAGATGTTAATGGACCTGTTGCGATAATAGTAGGTATGCTCGTATCTATTTTAGATACCTCATCATAAACAATCGTTACATTAGGTAAGGATTTAATTACCTCTGTAACATATTCTGAATACCCCTCTCTATCTACCGCTAAGGCTCCACCTGCATCAACTGGGTGTAATCTTGCAGCCTTAATGATTAAGGAATCTAGCATTTCCATTTCACGCTTTAAAATACCACAGGCATTTTCTAAGGAATCGCTTTTTAAGGAATTTGAGCATACAAGCTCTGCAAATTTATCTGTTTTATGGGCAGGAGTCATCTTCTTTGGTCTCATCTCATAAAGGGTAATATCATACCCTTTTTTTGATAAATACCAGCATGCCTCAGCGCCAGCTAAGCCTGCCCCAATAATATTAATATTCATAATAACCTCTATTTAAATGTAACAATCTCTTCCAAATCTTTTCTACTATTATGAGGCTTAACCTCACTTGGATATCCAATAGGTAGGATAATATCCACCTGATAGTTTTCAGGTAATCCTAGTATTTCTCTTACTAATGCCTCTCTCATAGAGCACACGAAGCAGCTACCCAAGCCTAAGGCAGTTAGGGCAAGTGTCATATGCGTTGCAACAATGGCTGAATCAATTGCGCCATGGTCAACACCATCATTTCCTCTATGCCAAGAAATATTCTTATCATGAGAAATAATTAATAGAGTTTTCGCATTAAAGGTGTATCTTGTTCCATCCTTTAACTTTTCTATTAAATCCTTATCCTCTAAAACCATAATTCTTTCTGGCTGATAATTACAGGCCGTAGGAGCTAATATTCCAGCCTCTAATACCTTATTTAATAAATCACGAGGAATCCTTTCATCCTTAAAGCTTCTACAGGAAAATCTATTTTCTATCGTATTAAAATAATCCATCTTCGTCCTCCAAGAATAAATCACTTGCTATCTCATCATCAAATAGCTTAACAAGCATTTTTTTCTTATTCCAAATTTCTCTTGCCTTCTTAGTGACCATAAAATCCTGCTCTAGAATATGCTTAGAATGCTTTATGGCATCCATAGTATCATAATAGGTAGCATGTTCCATTGAGCCTAGTGCCATTAAATCCCAAGCAATTCCTAAGGCACCCTCCTCATCTAATAAATCCGCCTCTAAAAGAATGATAAGCTCATTTGAGGAATCCGGATATGCAAGCCTTCTTTTTTCAGAATGATGCAAAATAATATCATGTACCTTATTACTAAAGTCCTGATCAAAATTTTTCTTTTTTGCATATTCCATAAATAGCTCTGCGCCTACAATATTATGATTTTCAAAGGATTTTGAATATCCAATATCATGAAAAATTGCGGAAGTGTATAAAACATCAAGATCACACTCTAAATCGTCTTGGATCACCTTACACCACTTTAAAACACGGACTGTGTGCATAAAGCGATCTCTAAACTGATGGTGAGGATTTCTTGATTTAAGTCCATTACCATCCTCTAAAGCCTTTTTTACATATTCTAGCATTTCCTTAAAATTTTTCATAAGCCACCTCATAATATTATAATTATACCACGTTTAAGCTCCATATTAAATTTCTTTTTCGCTATTACCATCTTTTTTAGAAAATAAATGGTAAATTCCACGGACTACTAAAATAAATCCAATAAAAGGAATGACTCCTAAATAAAGAATTTGAAATACCAAAACTACGGTTTCACTCTGATTAGAAAAATCAGAATAAAAATAAAATATGATGAAAATAAAAGCGATTAATAATCCTAAAATCACTTCAGTAATTCCAGAAATAATATTCATTTTATTCACAAGCATCACCCCAAATTAAAATAAGTATAGCATACTTTTGTATTTAAGAAAATGGATATCCCAAAGGGATACCCATTCCTCTTAAATAATAGAATGAACAATGTCTTTCAAATCCATAGAATATGTTTGGAATGCATTTGAGAAATCATATGCACCAATACCTAAGAATCCATTCGACTTCGCTCCATAATTATGATAAGAGCCACTCTTCTTTTCTGCAATCAAATGAGATAAGGATAATGTATGGCTTACACTTTTGTAGAATCTAACCTTTTCGGCATTCTTAGTATCATTATCACCAGTCATATAGAATGCATCCTTAGTTACACTTGTAATGGTTTGTGATAGATAAACATTAGTAATCTTTGTACAATTCTTAAATGAATTATCACCAATCGTAGTAAATCCATCATTAAAGTAAATTGCATAAATATTTGCGTTTCCTGTAAATACAGAATACTTCTCATCACCATCAACAAATATTGCAAGGCTTCTTAAAATCTCATAATTAAAATCAATATATACATATTTAGGTAAAACAATAGTTAATGTATCTGAACCCTCATAGCTAAAGCCTGTTACACTGACTAAATCCTCTCCACTCGATTGATCATGTCCAAAGGATAGATAATCACAGGTTGCATAATAAGCCTTAAGTAAAGTATTTACTCTTTCCATTTCATTAATATTGCCATAATGATATTCATTTGTATCATTATACCAATAATTAATATTCATATGATTATAAATACTTATAGGTAGATACTTACTATCAAATGGAGTATCAATTGGTAAGCTTACACTTGTATAAAGCTTATCCGTAAAGTGGATAGTATCATAATCTAGGGTAACTGTATAATAGCCAGTTAAGCTTGATATATCACTAATTAAGTAAATATAGCCAACACCATCAATGATTCTTGCATACTTATTATATTTAACAACCAATGTGTTGTAATTTAGATAAGCCTCATCAAATCCGAAATAAACTGACTCACAATCCAAGTAATAATCATGAGTAAGTGCTAAATCTGTAGTTGATGATAAATCCATATAATATGCGCCATCAATATATACCTTATAGCTAATTTCTTCCCATATTGCATATAAAGTTAAATCCGCTTCTGGCATTATAGATATATCAACTACTTCTCCACCATCTGTATAGCTATATCCCTTTAAGATATAGGATTTACTAAAGCCATCCGTATACACATTCTTATCTAGGTAGCTATCAAGATTACATCCATTATAGACAGAATCAACACTATCGCCATCCATAGAATGAATGGTTAAAGTATAATAACTTACCTCAACCCAACCCGCATATAGCTTCATATTGGATTCTGGTACCTGAGTTATGCTTATTGCCTCATTACAATACTTATCCTTGTACCAGCCATTAAACTTATAGTATTTACCATTATCCTCTACTACGTCTAAGGATGGGAATACAATAGAGGCTCCAGTTTGTCCACTAAAGTATTCATTTTCCTTATGATTTAATACAAAGGTAACTGTATGGCTTCTCTTTCCAATATAGGCACCCTTCTTATAAATCATATCGGTTCCATAGGTGTAGCTTGAAATGAAGGATTCAACATCATCCATATCAATTAATGTAAACCAAGAATAGCCTTCACTATCCTTTTCAATATTGGTTAAGGCTAATTCAGAAGCTGATAATGTAATCACCTTAACAAGCTTAAAGCTAAAGTTCTTAATAGCTGTTAATGCATAGGATGTATTAACACTACCATCTTCATTTAAAGATACTGCCATATTACTTAACGCAAGAGTTAATCCCATATCTCCTAAATTGGAATTACCTGTTAAGGATTCCATATTTAAGGAGAATGTAAAGCTATGGTTAGAATAGCTATAGTTATTGATTACAGTTCCTGCATCAATGACATAGTTTTCATTATCACTAGATGATGAATTAATTGCGTTTAATACAACCTTAGGCATACCTAAAGAGAAATCAAGTAGATAATACATAATATCATCAAAGAATTCAGAGTAGGATACCTTTAGATTATAATCCGTTCCATCATTATCGATTCTATGAATATAAACATAGCCATCTCTATAATAGAAATATACATTCTTCTTGGATAAGCCAAGAGTTGTAACTAAGAAATCTAAATCCGTTACATTCAAATGTGCATAAACCAGTGGAGAGCCATCCTCTAATACGCGAACGCGAATATCTACTGGAACATTAATGTCCTTTACTACTGGTAATCCTAATACAACTGTACCAGAAATCGCATAATCCTTATTCGATCCAGTAGTTAAAATACCATTCACAAGCTCATCAATATCAGAAATATCTCTAAATCCACTTAAGCTTGAAGGTGCACTAATAGATACACTATCCTGAGTTAAGGAAATATAATTAATATCAATTCTTGTATATTCCATCTCAGATACATAATCTGTATATAAGCCAAGTAGGGTTAAATATAGTGGTGTAGTATCATTTGCAGTTAAATCTAAGGAAACCTTAAGTGAGGATGGAATATTCTCATTTAAAATATTTGCTAAAATAGATAGGCTTAAGCCATCCTCTTTTACAATTAAGGAATCTAATACATTAGAAACATCAAATGTCTTACTATCCATAGTAAATAAATCCGTTAATTGAGAGAAATCTACATTAGAAATATCCGAACCTAAATATTCATTTAAGAAATCAAGCTTAATACCTAATACATTCGTTACGGATGCAAGTACGCTTAAAATAGATTCCTTATCGGAATAGAATTTAATCTTAGAGGATAGATTGGATTCATTATTACCATATACGATATAAACCATATCATTAACCCAAGTTAAATCTACTCTATGAATTACCTTAATAGCGCCATTAGGCTCATATTCTGTAATTGCTAAAGAAACCTTGAAGGATAAATCATCAAGCTTGAAGGATTCACCCTCAGGAATATCTAGGATAAACGCAACATTACCATTAATATTTAAATGCTTAGCACCATTATCAAAGATATCTAAATCTAAATTCAAATTGAATTCGCGCTCTTTTAAAATATTTAAGATTCTTCTTACAGTCCTGCATAAGGATAGGATATCATCATTATCTAAATATTCTGTAGGAGCTATTACATCATATGCTAAAATCTTATTTAATGATAATCCTAAATTGATTTTGCTTGATGCAATAGATACATCAAATCGAGAATCATCTTCAATATAGCTAATTGAAATTAATAGGTTTGTAATAATATCCGTTAATGTAGATAAATCAACACTTAAGCTAGATGCATCAATAAGTAGGCTATCAATAATACCATCCAGCTTAGAAATATCTAGGCTTAAAGCTTCAAGCTCTAGGGTCTCCATAATATTTTCAATGAATTCCTTAGGGTTTGTTAAATCAATTCCAATATTTAGCTTTCCATATTCAAGGTAAAGCATCTTACCCTTTAGCTGAATATATAAATCATGGATTGTATTCATAGCTTCAACATGAATATAACCACTAATATCATACTTCTTCTCATCATTTAAGATGAAATCAAGATAACCATTTAAGCTAATGGATATCGATTTAATATCTAAGCTTCCATTTAAGCTTAATCTCATTGAATCACTCTTAATCCATGAAACCAAGGTAAAGATATTATCAACTAGACCACTTAAATCGGTATAATCAATAGTTGGCTTCACGATAACTAATGAAGAACCACTAACCTTAATAGATACATTCAATACCTCACTTGAGGATAATACAATCTTACTATCCTCAAGTGTTAATCTTAAATGAACATCATCGATATCCTCTATAAAGTTCTTTAATACCTCATAGTCAGATAAATCTAAACAGATATCTAAGGAATTATCTGTAATTAGCATAGATACAATAATCTTTCCTAGATCACTACTAAAGATGAATTCTAAAATATCATCTAAGGATAATTTATCTATATGCTTCATAATGGATTCTAATGGAACTAATAAATGATTATTACCAAAATCAATTAATAATACCTTTTCATATTCCTTATAGGTATCAAAATAATAAATTGTTATATTCTTATTTAATTCCTTATAGGAAATATTTAAATCTGCCTTTAGGGATATCTCTTCATTAAATGTAAGAGTAGCAAGTCCAGTAATGGATAGATCCTTATAGGATAAGGAAATGCTTGCAGAAATGCCCTTATTTTTAATTAAGGAGGATAGAATAGAAATCATTTCCTTAAGATTTCCTAAATCCTGGTATTCATAACTCTTCTTTTCTATTTCATATGCTGAATCTGCTGCAACTATAGAAACATCAAATAAATCCTTAATGGATACATTAATATCAAGATTATCATCAATCCTCTTTAATACAAGAGTAATCTTAGATAGGGATTCAATAAGTTCAGATACATCTAAGGATAATGTTACATTATTCTCTAAAATCTCTAATCCTTCAATAAGCTTATCAAAATCTAAGGATAATAGCTTATCGATTAAGGATTCATCATTGGAATCATCCATAAACATGGCAATAATTTCTTCTAAATCACTCTTTAAAACCATTACATGGATATCATCAAAATCAAGATAGATACAATCATCAATATAAGAGATTTCAAAATCAAGAGTCTTAGAATCATAGCTAATATGAGCTAATACATATGCTTTAATGCCTTCATTAAAATCTAAATAAGCATTCGCATGAATATCTAATCCCTTATAGCTGAAATCTAAGGCTAAATTTAGCTTCAAAGAATCCACTATTGCTAAAACATTATCTAAAATACCATCTAAATATCCTAAATTATTATAAGCACCTGTAGGCTCAAGAATTTCTTCTTCTGTAGCCTTAATGCTTAAATCTAGGATAATATCAGCTAGGGTAATATGAGCATTTAATGCATCATCCCTAGTAATTTCTGCATGTATCTCACCTAAAGTAGTAGATAATTCCTCTAGGGATACCTTTAAATCAACATCATCTTCACTAATTACTAAGGATTCAATAACCTTACTAAAGTCAAGTGCTAATACCTTATCTAGGATAGAATCTGATTCACTATCACTAAATTTAGCAATTATCTTTAATAGGTCATCCTTAGATACCATAAGCTTAATATTCGATGCTTCAAAATATAAGACATCATGGATATAGCATAACTTCATATCTAAGCTTAAATCCTTATAGGATAGATTTAAGATGCCCTTAGCTTCTATTCCGTCATTTAAATTAAGGAATACATTACCACTAAGTGTAATATCCTTATATTTTAGAGTAAGATTGAATTCCATCTTCTTACTATCAACTAATACTAAGATATCATCTAAAATACCATTTAAATAGCCTAAGCTATAATAAGAATTTGAATCTGTAATTTGAATTTCTTCATCAGTTTCAAATACATTTAAGCCTAAAATTAAATCCATAAATTCTACATCTAAGGAAATAGAATCTGTATTGCTTGATAAGGCAAGAGTAAGTGTATCTAAATCATCCTTAATTGCAGATAAATCAGCTTTAACATTAAGGATATTTGAAGAAATTGTTACTTCCTCTAATAGCTTTTCAAAATCAATAGATAGGATAGTATCTAAAATAGATTTTGAATTATCACTCTTCGTAAACTTAGAAATGATATTTAATAAATCCGTCTTTGTAATCTTAAGCTTAACATTATAGAAGGATAGATATAATGTATCTTCAATATAAGTAACTAAAATATCATAATCCTTATCCTTATAGCTTAGCTTAATATTTGCAAGAATGGATAATTCATCCTTAAATTCAATAATCCCATCCATTAAAACATCAATGCCCTTATACTTCGCATTTAAGCTTAATCCCATCTTTCCAGAATTATAAAGCTCTAGGGCATATCTTAAGGTATTATCTAATTCCATAAGATCATAATATAGATAATCCTTATATACTACCTCGTCATTAGTAGATGCAATATGAATATTCGCATGTAAATCATCTAAGGCTAGGCTAACATTTAGCTTATCTCCTCTTTCAATAGATAAGCTTAGGCTACCTAAGGATTCTAATAGGTAAGATAAATCAAGCTCAAGTCCTAGTACAGTATCAGATAATTCAATATTCTTTAATAGCTTATCTGTATCTAAGGATAGGATTAAGGATATGATACTTGGAATATCCATCTTAACCTTAGATGCATCAAGGCTTGTATATTCACCTACTAATACCATTAAATCATTGGTATTAAGCTTTAGATGAATATTTCCATAGGATAGATAAATTGTATCCTCTAGGTATGTAATAGAGATTAAGAAATCCTTATCATCATAATTCAAGGTTAAATCAACATTCGCCTTAAGCTTATCACTAAAATCAATAATACCTTCACCAAAAACAGTAAGAGTCTTATAGCTCATTTGAATATCAAAGCCAAGCTTCTTATGATTATAGATTGCAAGACAATCATCAATAAATCCATCTAAATATCCTAAATTAATGTAATCGCCAGATACCTCTACCTTATCACTTGTAGAATAAATACTTAAATCAATATCCATATCAAGCATAGATAGATTGAACTTTAAAGTATCAGCCTTTGTAATTTTAGCCTTAATAGAATCAAGCTTTTCAATGAAGTCTGATAAATCTAAGGATACCTCTACTAAATCCTCTTCAATGACAAATTCCTTTATTAGCTTATCAAAATCAATCTTAAATAAAACATCTAAGATTCCATCTAAGGATAGCTTTAATGAATCTGTATTTAAATCTGTAAATTTAGAAATAATCTTTAATAGGTCATCCTTTGTAATCTTTAGCTTTGTATTACCTAAATCTAAATAGATTACATCATCAAGATATGTAACAGATAAGGAAATAGAATTCTTATCATCAGCTAGATTTAAATTAACCTTAGCACTAAGATTATCTTCAAAATCTAAAATACCATTACCATTTAAATGAATAGAATCGTATTCTAGCTTTAAATCAAATCCAATCTTGCCTTCCTTATATACTGCAAGGCAATCATCAACAATACCCTCTAGATATTGAAGATTATAATACTTAGCATCATCAATAGTTCTTACGCTATAGCTTAAATCTCCTACCTTGAAGGAAGCCTTAATCTTATCTACTTCAATATTTCCATCCATGCCATAGGATGTATCCTTTAGCTCTAGCTTAATTTCATTAATCTTATCGGTAAAGCTAGATAAGCCAACCCTTAAGCTTAAGCTATTATCTGTAATAACTAATTCTTTAATTAATTCATCAAAATCAATCGAGAAGATTGTCTCTAAAATTGATGTAATATCCATATCCATAGATAAAGATAGGTCTATGGATTTCGATGTATATTTTTCAATTAATCGTAATAAATCATCCTTAGTAATCTTTAGGTTGATTCCTTCAAAGGATAGATAAATTGTATCATCCTGATAATAAATATCTAACTCTAAAGAATCCTCCTTATAGGTAACTGTAACCTTAGAATCTAGCTTAATACCATCCATAAAGGATAGATTACCCTCTAAATTCACCTTAATTCCTTCATAATCTAAGTCTATGGATAAATCTAGGCTCTTCTTATTTAGGATATCTTCAATATTATCAACAATGAAATCAAGCTTAATTAAATCCATAAAGCCCTTATGATCAAGCTTTATAGGCTTTTTGTTCGTAGATTTAATCAATACATTAATATTCTTACCTAAAGCTTCAATCTTCACGCTCGCGCTATTAAGCTTATAGGTATCATTTTCCTTTATAATATCAAAATGAATTGGAAGCTCTAAGCCTAAAAGATGTAGGGTAACATCAATAGAAATCTTATTTCCATCCTCATTTAATGTTGCCTTAGATAAATCATCTAGGATTTGTGAAACATTAAGTCCAGCACCACTATCACTACTATCACCTTTTGGAAGTAAGCCTGTAATATGACTTATTAGGCTTGATATTTCCTTAGTTGATGCTTGAATCTTCGCTCCACCAATCGATAGATATATCTTATCGGAGTATTCTAAATAAATATCATCAATATTCGCTAAAACCTTAATGTTCTCTAAATCTGTAATATTTAATGCAACAAGTCCATTAAGCTTAAAATCATCAATAGATACTGCTAGCTCTAGATTTGTATCTGAGCCATCCTTATTTTGTAAGGATTCAACAATTACACTTAGAGGATCTAGCGTATCTTCAATTTCTTGATTCTCATCATCTAATACTGGTAAGTATGCATAGGATTCAAAATAATCATAAGCATCCTTATCAAATTCAACATCAGTATAAAAGAATTCCTCATGGCAATCTGTTTTAGTAACAGCCTCAACACCCATAGATTTTACCTTATAGGTTTCTTTGATATCATCAATTAAAATTTGCCATTTAGAATTAATTGTCATTTCAAAATGAACATCATAGAATTCTGGAATAATGGATGAACCACCATTCGTTGCAACCTCTCTTCTATACCAGAATGGTGCCTTATTACCATCTGGGTCTAAGTCAAAGGATAAGGTATAGGTTCCATCTCCATTATCTGTCATCTTCATTTCATCTTTATTAATGTAGGTTTCACTACAAATAATATATCCTGTTGCCTGATATGGTAGCCAACCATATCTTTTCTTTATTGTCTTATAAGAAACGCACTCAGGCTCACTGGTTACCCAATTTGCAGTGTTTCCATTAATGCTTGTAGCATCTCTAAGTAGTACCTTATCTGGTAGGAAATATCTTTGCTTAGCTGTATTTACCATACCCGATGAAATCATGGTAACCATTGCCTTACCATCCTTTACAACTCTCTTGTTGTAAACATTTTGTGTTGCAATAGATGCTTTTGCTGTTCCATTTGTAACTGTGTAAAATTCGTTTGTGTGTGCAACGGTCCATAGTGCGTATGCTACATTATCCTCAACAGAATAATCAGAAGGTAAGGAGCCATCCTGTGGAGCTTCAAGCAATGTAGATTCATAATCTGCATCCTTATCCTCGAATTCAACAGGTCCCTGGTTTATGGCATAAATAAAATATCCTCCTACACCTAGGATGACCGCTGTAAGTAATATAATTATTGTAATAATTATCTTCTTTTTCATGTAGTCGACACCTCGAATTTTTCACATAAACTATAGTAATTATATTACTATCCCTAAAAAATGTCAAATTCAGTTGACATTTTGTCCTTGCATAAGAAAAAGAGAGCGAAAAGCTCTCTTTAAATTTCTACTGTATATGTTGTAACATTGCTTACAACTTCACCATCAATTTGTAGTGCCATTGGATGTGTGAATGTAACTGTAATCTTACGACCTGTAATGATCTTACTCATCTTCTGGTTTCTTACGTGCTCACCCTTAAAAATCTTAGGGAAAATCATTAATGTACGTAATTTACCAGCATTATAAATAACACTTAAGGATAAGGACTCCCCTAAACGATCCTGT